>OLXR01000400.1_pt1 | contig 20099 bp, 17 predicted proteins | sample 1673941 | NCBI WGS metagenome assembly OLXR01 (sample SAMEA103958134, study PRJEB25191) | human gut metagenome
GACCAGATGACGGTCACTCGCCAGACAATGGTGGCTCAGGAATTGATGCAGCAGGAAGCAAACGAAGCGGCCAAGAAGCGTTTCGGGCTTGGCAAGGGCAAAAAGGAAAAGCCTGCAAGCAGCGTTCACCACGCCGCACCGGCACCGACTCAAGCCACCGCAGAGCCTGCTCGGCCTTCGCAAAAGAAAAAGAGCAGCAAGGTCATTGCAGCAATTCTGGCAGTTGTCATCGTTGGCGGTGTGGCTGGCTATGCTTTCGTACCGTCCGTCTATGATGGTGTAAACGGAGTTCTCACTGCTGTAACCGGACATCAGGTTGGCGTACCTCCTGTATCTGAGAACGGCGATAATGATGTCATCACGCCTCAGCCGACCGTCAATCAGCCCGCATCCGGCAGTACCGACACCACTTCCAATGAAGTAAACAAGGTTCTCGGCGATATCGACATGAGCGGCGATGTCACCATTGAATTTTACGCCAACGTTAAGACTGCAGATGGCAGAGAATATAAAGTTCCTCTGTCTACCGCAAACCTCACCGATGGCACTCTGACTGCACTTCTGGATTCCGGCGGCTATCCGCTGACTCAGAATGCTCAGTGAATCGGTATCAGCTTACACAAATCAACTTTAAAAAGGAGGATAAGCGGGGCTGATGCCGCTTCTTGCCAACAAGTAAAGAATGCAGCAGTAAAAAGCCCAGCCGATTTCGCGTCGGTTGGGCTTTCTCGCTTGAATGAAACATGAACAATATGATTAACTCGCAGAAAATCAAATACGCTCTCTGTGCTGCTGGCAGTGCAGCTCTTGGCCTTATCTTTGCACTGTATACACGAAGAATTGTGCTCATTGCTGCTGGATTTTTCGTGGCCGGGTATTTTGTCGTGGAATATCTGGGAGTTGTACAGAGGGCGAAAGACGGGAAATATGTCACGGTAAAGGCTTTGGCCGTCTCGGCTGACCAGCAGCGTGACATGACCGGCATTAAAGAGACTTGGCGGTTTGTCCCGGTAGATGAAGAGGGAAATCCGCTTCGTGACACAGCTTCCCACGACATCTTCCTCACCGTAAAGCAAAAGGACCGTGACTACCATATTGGTGGAACCTACAACATGCTGTTTTGCCTTGAAGACGATAAGGGAATGAACAACGAAACGCTCGTCAGTATCGAGCAGTGCTTTCCGGCTTCCTCGACCGCAAAAAAGGCACAGGAACCGGTTCAAGAGCAGACCGCAACGCAAGAAGTTGGCGCAAGCGTGAAGAAAGTGAACTTCCAGAACGTTGCCAATAAACCCAAGCTGATTGTGTTGGATAACAGAAACCACAAGAAGGACAGTGATACGGAATGAACTTTCCGATGATTGTTCTTTTATGCTTCGTATGCTGCCTGTTCTCGTGCAGAGTAACGAAAGATAGAAGAACTCTGACGGGAATCGTGGTCATGGGTAGAACCTATAAGCGACGCAGTAAATTGCTGGAAGCGACGGCACTCGAAATCGTTGTGACGGATACCGGCAACACGGCTCTTAAATTAGAAGTTCCTGGTTGCAAGGATTATGTTGCTTTGCGTCTGAATCGCCACGAGGTAAAGAAATTCAAGGAAGCCTTTATAGCGTGCGGAAACGAGCCCATGGTCGTAACTCTGCTTCAATACAAAGTCAACGGCAAGCACTGCTACATTATTTATCATGAACCCGGCAGGAACGATTCATACCCGGAATTTGACGGCGCAAAAGAAGATGAGCTGAAAACAAAATGCCGCACCGCTCGCAATATTGCTTTCGTGCTCTATGGCTTTTCTCTTATCCTGTATCCATTGACGTGGTGGGTATCGGTAATCCTGATAGTAGCTGCTTCCGTCCTGATATACCTGAACATTCCCTTGCTGGATGATGAACTTTGGTTTGATTCCTGCGAATTCATTAAGCGTCCAAAACAGGTAAAAGGGAAGAACTCGGATTCTGATATAGTTGCTTCTCAGGCATCAATTATCCTTGAAGAGATTTCTGAAAAATATCAGGACAAAGGCAAGTCGGATAGAGACTATGAGCAGCATCAAGAAGCACATGCTGAAACATCTCGAAAAGAACCGCCCAAGAGTCCTGGAACGGTCGAGACAGCCACTCCAATCGACAACAAAGAACCTGTAAATGTCAAGGTAAATATCCACACCGAAATCAACCCGGAGCCTTCCGAAATCCTTGACGTTCTGGCAGATGAATCTGAGCCTATCGTTCCTCCCGCCCCTAAAGCAGCATCGACTCCCCAAAATGCCGATACCGCTGAGCCTTTTGATTCTGCGGACATCTTTGAACCAGAGCCGGAGCCTGAACCGAAGCCCGAAAAAGAGTCGGTCTTTGACTTGCCTGTGGATGATGACGATACGCGGGACCCCTTCGCTGAAGAAGACTCTGATTCCCCCGCTGGTCTTTCATTTGACCCCAGCGGCATTGACATGGATGATGAAAAGGACCCGTTCGCGGACGATGATGCTAACGTATTCAATCCTCCCGATGATGTAGATGAGCATGAAGAAGAGCCGGGTATGGATATGATGGACCTTGATGTCCCTGCTCCTCCTGAACCTGATATCGTTGACGCCCCCACATTAGAACAAGAACCATCTATGCAGGACAACGCCCCTGAAATGCCCGCAAAGAAGACGAACGCGTTCGGCACTCCCAAAGCAGTCGTGGCCGAGCCTAAAGTCAAACCTCACGAGCCTGCAAAACCTGCCGAAAGCCATCCAGCTCAACCCCGCACCGTTCAAAAACCTGATGTTCCTCAGATGCAAAAAGCTGAATCGAAAACTGCTCCGTCAGCACCGGCTCAGCGGCCAAAGGCGGACAGGGAAGCGGCCCTCGCGGGCTTTAACATTACTCGCAAGGTCGAACCTTCAAAAGAAGTGAAGAAGCCTAAGAAACCCATCACGGATAAGCGGACGAGCACTTCAAAATCAAGTCCCAAGGAGGATTCGGCAAATGCACCTAAACAGAAGCAGCCATCCAAAGAGGCTCCTGCAAAATCGCAAAAGAAACCGGCAAATGAAAAGCAGCAGAATTCTGACGAACCCAAAAAGGCCCAGCCGTTTGACCAGAGCTTCCGAAAGCGTGGCAGAGGCTCTTCCAAAAAGGCCCAGCAGAGCAATGGTCAAATCAGCTTTGAGGAACTTCATTGAGTGTTAAATTCGCCTGAATGCTTCGAAACTTGCGGAAATGTGCGAATCGCGAATAATGGAAAATGTTGAGCCGGTCTCCCATTTTCCAGCTCAATTGTATTATCCGTAAAATGGTCGCAAGTCAGAGGCAAGCAAAAAATGAAGACTCTCAAACAAATTGTTGCGCTGCTGCTTAGTATTGCTGCTTTGCTCGCATCTATCTTTTCTCTGATGGATGTCAAACGAAATGTTGAGCGAAATAAGCAGGCAGCAGATTTCGCAACACAGGCGATTCTTTCGGCTCAGTCATCTACGCTGTTGGAGCCGACACTTGATGTGGATGCCAGCCGCCTTGAACTTCTTTCCACTGAGGTTCGGAACACGGAATTAACTCCCGTCAATCAGACTCTTGATGTTCAGGCTTCTATTCAGAAAATCGATAACAAGCTGAAGAACATCCAGGAAGAAAAGAATTCCGAAAAAGAAAAGGAAGAAGCAAAGGCCGAGCAGCAGGCAGAAGCGACACCGGCAGGTCCGAACTATAACGACGATAACGATTACCCGAACTTCTGCGGCCGATTGCATATTCCTGCAGCTGGGGTAGACGTTGCGCTCTACAACAACACGGACCAGGAAACCTGCAACCGTGAAGACAGCGCATGCGTTTTCCCGAAAGCACCGCAAGATGGCGGTAGCAATATCGTCGCGGATAACGAAATACCTGGCCTGACATCCGTGACAATCGGCTCGACCGCATATGTCATCACTCCGTCTGGCGAACAAATCAACTACGTCTGTGTGGATGCCTGTGACGGCCACAACGATGTGACTGGTTTTGATGCTTTGCAGAAAAATGACGGAACGGTTGTTTGGGGTTCTGCGGACCTTATCGTATATACCTGCCTGAGCGATGCCTACAATGTTCGCATTGTCTGCTTCAACCGGGCTTGAGGAGGAAAAGCAATGAGCAACGAAAAGAACAGCCAGAACAAGTCTGGCGAATTGAAGAAACCGCCCTATGTGACTCGGACGAATCAGCCCTGGACCACGGTTTTTGCGGAGGACCTGAACAAGAAGAAAGAAGAGGATACTCCCGCTGAAACCAAACTCGACCTTTCTCAGTTCGTTAAAGTTGAAAAGGTCCAGGACGATAAGTCCACTACCATTCCCGCTCCCGTGTCGGAAGCCAAGAAGGACAAGGCAGACACCGTGAATAAAGGGAACGTTCAGAACGTAACGTCTATCCCCACACCGGAACATAAATTCCGTCCGAAAGGCTCTTCTCAGCAGAGCAATCCTTCCGATGAGTTTGAAACGAAACCCGTTATGGAAGCGACTCCTGCTGTCAATGAGGAAAAACTTGCCGTTAAGCCCGAAAGTAGGCAGCTGGATGACGACAGCGACTCTTTTGTCTCTCCTTCGTTTGGTGGATTCAAGAACCCGTATGCGGATGAAGAAGAACCGGAAGAGAAACAGAAAAAGAAAAAGTCTGAACCGAAAGCTGCGGAGGAAAAAGCTGCTAAACCTCAAGCAGCTGTTAAGTCCCACAAAGGCGGCAATGTCATTCTGGGTGTCAGCTGTGTAGTTCTTGCCGCATCCGTGGTCGTTATGGGCATGACGATTGCTGAAAGCCGTAAGAGTGATTCTATCGTTTATCCGTCTACTGGAAGTACTCTGAACATCTCGGCTGATGTTGCGACGACCGACACTAATTTTGAAAATCAGGAAGCCTTGACTCCTGTAGTATCTATGACTTCGGATGGAAGCACCTGGACGCTGAGTTCCTCGACTTTCCTGATTACTGATGGCGAATCCAAGGTAGCGGTCGCTGTAGACAGTGCAGACAGCATCAAGTACGATGGCGCGGCCTTGCAGAACGAGCGCAATGGAGTAACCTATCTTGTCCGTATGGTGAGCGACAGCTCTTATCTGGGCAATAGTACAATGACCGAACACGAAGACGGTGCCACTCATATGATTACCGGCATTGAAGGCATCGGGAACGGTAAAGTACTTGTTGTGATTGCTACATACGGTGCTACCGGCGATGAGAGCATCAACGATGCAGCAAATGAAGAAGTAACCGCTTTGCTGAGCAGTGCCGCACCTGCCAATGATGGTGCTTCCTTGCTGCTTGATAATGTGCCTGCCGATTTTGATGGACGCACTTTGAGTCTGACGAATGAGCGCGTTCTGGTCAAAGATGGCGATTCTGAGGTCGTGTTTGCACCTGCATCCTACAACGCTGATGATATTCAGTTCACGGATACCAAGCAGACACTTTCTGGTTTTACAGTTGCTCGTTCTGATTATGCTGACTCCGACAGCAGCAAGACCTATCTCGTGGAAGGCACTGACCGCAATTTCCTGGCCGTCACGAACAATGAAGATTTGCTGAACAGCATTCTGCAAGTCCAGTAAAAATAACATTTCAAAAATAGGAGAATACCAAATGAATAAACGTAAAGCTTCTTTTATCCTTGCAACTGCTCTGGCTGCATCCATCATCATGTCTGGCTGTGCATCGACTGCTGTGTCCGGCAGTGACAGTTCTTCTACTGCCACTGAAGAATCTGCAACCGTCGAGACCGCGCTGGACATTGATTACAGTGCGGGTTTAAAAAAGGACGGTCACTATGCTGGTGTCAAGGCCAAGAATATTGTTACTCTTCCGGATGACTATGAGCATATGACCTTTAAGACTGAAGACCTGCACATGGAAGACGGCGCTCTGGATTCCGCTTTGCAGCAGATTAAGCAGACTTACGGTGAACACACCACTGTGGACCGCGCAGCGCAGGAAGGCGATTGCGTGACGGTGGATTATACCGGCTCCTACAACGGCGATGAATTCCCGAACGGTTCTGCAAAGGATGCTGAAATCGTATTGGGTCAGGGATATTACGTAGATGGCTTTGAGAGCCAGATTGAAGGACATTTTGCCGGTGAGAAGTTCGATATCACTGTGACTTTCCCCGACAGCTACCCTGACACCACGGATTCCGAGGGCAACACTCTGAGCCTGGCTGGTCAGGATGTTCAGTTCCGCATCGAACTCAAGGATGTCTCTGAGCTGACCTTGACGGATGACTCTATCGTGAACTGCTTCGGCGATAACAAGTATTACACCGAGGATGGCACTCTGGTCAATTCCGTGGATACGTTCAAACAGTATTACAATGAGCTTTTGACCAAAGATGCTCTGGGCCTCGCCATCTATAACTATATGATGGATAACTCCGTTGTTTCCGAAATTCCTCAGAACCTTATTGATGACCAGCGTGATACTTACCGCAAGGAAATCGAAGCAAGTGCAGAGAACATGGGTAAGACCATGGACGAGTACCTGGAAACCACCGATTATGATACTGAGGATGCCTTGCTCGACAGCTACAATGACCGCATTGAAGAAAGCGTAAAGGCGTATCTGATTTTCCAGGCTGTGGCTGAAGCAGAGAAAATCAAGGTCACCGATGCCGATGTAAGCGATTATTTTGGTGATGATTCCTTGAGTGTCCAGCAGGCTCAGAAATACTACGGCGAAGAATATGTGAACCAGACGGTTCTGTACAACAAAGTAGGTGACTGGCTCACTGCTCACGCAACGATTGTGTGATTTCATCCCAAAAATGCTTGACGATATATGCGAACTCGATACAATGAATATTGTACGATAGATACCATCTACTAGGCGATATATGCGCTCGTACAATTCACAATCTCGTCGTAAGGCAGACTTCTCATTTGTTTGGGGAGCCTGCCTTTTTAATTTATTTCATGTCTTTTGAAAGGAGACAAAATCATGACTAATTGCAATGTTTTTCTTATCGGTGGTAACGTTTCTTCTGATGTTCGCTTGTCCAAAAACGGAAAGTTTGGCTATTTTGATGTTGCCGTAAACCGCAACAAGACAGGCCCTGCCATTTACATTCCCGTTCGTGTTTTCATGAACGACTATTTCAAGAATAACCTCAAAAAGGGCGTTCCGATTTTCTTGCAGGGACGCTTCGAAAGCGGCTCTTACAAAAGCAAGGAAGACGGTACGACCAAGTTCTATTCTTTCTTGAATCCGGTTAGTGCTCAGCACGAAAACAATGCCTGGATTGGTATGTCCGCAACGGTTGATGTTGCTAATGTTCAGGGCAATTTGGTTACAGAGCCCGAAATGAGGCAGGGAAATGATGGAAAGTCTTTTGTAACTTTCCGTCTTGCCTGCAATCATTATTCTTCCAATGCCGAGAAGAACAGTGAAGCATCTTACCTTGATGTTATTGCTTGGGATAAGACCGCAGATTTCATCAGCAAGTATTTCCATAAAGGCAGCGGTATTTTCCTGAGCGGCTATCTCAGCAGCCGTACCTATAAAAATAATAATGGCGAAAACCGCACGGCATACAGCGTTGTAGCCACGTCGGTCGAATTTGCCAGCTGGAAGAAAAAGAACGACGATTCCACTGCACAGGCTGCTGCTCCTGTTGCCGCAACTCCCGCACCTGCTGCTCCTACCGCACCGACTTACGGTGAATATGGGGCAGATGAATTCGATGCGGTTGAAGAGGACGATTTGCCCTTCTAATCATCAATTCTAAGCCCCGTGAGCTGTGCTAACAGGCTATACGGGCGATTACACACTAATTCAAGTCGAGACTGGCATTCTTGCTGGTCTCGACTATTTTAATTTAATCGGAGGTAAAAAACTATGAATATGCAAAATATGTGGTGGACCGGCAAAACAAATGACTTGCTCGACCCTGCACTACCCGACTTCTTTCATGATGTCCAGCTAGGCATCGGAACGAGGTTTATTGATGACCCTGCCGCTGCCAGTGTAAAGCAGGCCGGGGTATACCGAACTAATGGACACTGCGTACAGGGCAAAATAACAGCGGATTTCGCGAAGGCTTTGTGCCGCGCTGAGATGATTGAGAATGGACGAAAAGTCGGTGCGTATTCTTGCAACAAAGATGGTCGTACAATGGCCGAGTGGGTAAATAACAATATCTACAAAGAATGTGAAACTGACCGTTTGGGGAACACGCTGTGCCTGATTTATGACAGAAGCACCGGCCAGATGTACGCATCTACTGGATTTAATGGTAATATTTTGGATGTTGCAAAGATTGGACTTGCGCCTTTCTTTTTGCTTCTCTGGGGTTATTTTCGAAATCGTGTTGACGGTTTTGAAGATATTTTCCAATCTTATGTTGCAGAAACCGACACCACAAAGAAGGTCAAATACGCCTGCGCTTTGGCCGGTACTGCGATGGACGCTATGCTGGAACAAAACACAGAGCTCAAGGCCAAATATCCCAACAACGGCAACTTGAAAAATGTTACTCAAACCCTTGCCAAGAGCAAGAAGTTCCTTCCGGACATGGTTTGGGGTACTTTCCAGTTTATGAGCGACCAAAAAGGCTCCGGAGCCAGCAAGTTCACGTTTAAGTCTGTTAAAGACTTTGTTGGCTATTTTGCTGATAACAATCGTATTCTCTCTGACGAGGAGAAGAGCCTGGTCCCTCAGCTTGATGACGGATACATCCTTCCCGAAGAAGTTGTGACTTCCTGCTATCTCATTTCTAAAACACACGGCACCAAACGCCCTATGACTAACGTCATGCTGCGTGGTGACCCGTCTGTCGGTAAGACTGCTGGTGCTCGTGCGATTGCTGCCGGTCTTGGTCTACCTTATACGTTCATTACCTGCAATGCTGGTACTGAAATGTATAACCTGATTGGCGACATGATGCCCATTGATTCTACTGATTCTGACGATAGTATCAATGAGGAACTGTTCAAGGACCTGCCGACCGCAACTGATATCAGTATGGACCCCGTGACAGCATATGAAGCTATTACTGGCGTTTCTAAGGCTGATGCCACTGAAACCGAATGCATGACCGAGCTGTTCCGCAAGCAGATGAAGCTTTGCTCTGAGGCTTGCGGCCAGGGCTTCCGCTATGTTGAGAGCCCTCTGGTTCGCGCTATCCGCAATGGTTGGGTCTGTGAGCTGCAGGAACCTTCTCTGATTACGCGTCCGTCCGTCATGCCCGGTTTGAATGGCCTGCTGGATGAAACTGGCTGCGTCGTATTGCCGACAGGTGAGATGCTGCATCGGCATCCTGACTGCATCATCATCTCCACGTTGAATGTTGACCTGGAAGGCTGCCGTCCGCTGAACCAGTCGTTCATCGACCGCCACCATCTCATCGTTGACATGAAATGCCCGGATGATGCGGTTATCATCAAACGTATCATGGGTATGACCGGCTGTGGAAATGATGTCCCGCTGCAGACGATGGTAGATTGCGTTCACCAAATTGCCAAGAAGTGCCAAACATGTGGCGCTACAGATGGCAATGTAAACTCGATGCGCTCTCTCGCGAACTGGGTTCAGGTTGGTATGCTGATTGGCGATTATGCTAAAGCTGCCGAATGGACCGTTGTGAGCGGTGCAACATCTGACCCGCAGACTCGTGAAGAGCTCTTGGGAGTTGTTGCAAACTACAGCTTCGCCTAAATAACAATAAAGCCCCGACCTTTCTGGTTGGGGCTTTTTATTTCGCGCTTTTATGGTTTATCTTTGAAAATCAACGAAAAGGGGACTATATTTTGTTTGATTTCTAGCTTCGCTAAATCTACGTTTAGCGAAATACAGGGAATACTTTTAGCTTTTGGAATCTTTACAGGCATCGTGCGATGCAACTTGCCGCAAGCCATACAATTCATCCAGAACTCGCATACCTGTTGGTGTAAATTCATTTCTTACAAAAAAGCAAACAGCGAATGCTCATTCCAAGCGTTTTCTTGGTAGTGCATCCGCTGCGTGTTTAGAAATCCTTGTGAATCTGCTTTTTCAGAAGTTCAGTATTTAGGAGCAGCCCATGGATTGCGTAACGATACGATAGAATCTTTTCGCTATCATAGGTTCCGAATACATCCTGTGCATAAACAACTCTATTCAGCTGGCTTACTTCATCCTCGGTCAAGTACAACGAGACCTGTTTGTTTTTCGTTAACTTTGTTCCTCGTCTACCTTCGTTGGTCGGCATGAAGGATATGATTTCATCAATCTCTGGTAAGAGATAGTACGATTCATCCAGACCTCCGGTAGCTACCAGCTCGTCGTATTCAGCAGAACCTTTAGAGATAATGTACTTCTCCCCTACTCTGCTGACCTTTTGAAGTTCACTTCTAACCAATCGGTTTGTCAGCGTTCCCAAGCGACTTCCTTCGTACCACGCCCGAACTTCAAGTATTTCCGCAAAGTCTGAACGGAACCGCACTGAAATCGTGCTTTTTTCACTATTCATAATTATGGAGCAGGACACCCCATCTATAGCCGTAAGGCTTAGGTGGGGAGGAATGCGTTTATTAGAAAGGACTAAGATACAGCATTTCCTGCTTACCTCCTTTCAATATTTAGATGATTTGTATCCATGCTCCCGCATGGCAAACAACTTGAACTTTGGAAATTGCTACGGACTTGCTTTTCCCATTAGCAGGAATCAAAAGTCTTGTGCCTTTATTATGGCACCCGCTTGTAATGTATGTTTTACCTTCGAGACGCACAGTGTCGTATGGCTGAATTGCATAGCGCTGTCTTCTTATAGAGCGACACCCCTTCGACATCTTTTTGCTGCGGTACTTGTGCAGGTCTTCAGAATCCTTTTTGTGATTACGGCTAATTCTGCCGTTAAAAAGTTCTTTACCTTTTGCTTTGTTACCGGTGCGGGTGTCGATATAAGTGGCATCGTAGAATTTTTCCAGCACACGATTGTTTCTGCATCGTTTTTGGTAATGTCCAAACTCGCAACGGTGTGCCGGGTGACAATTCCCCATTGCATACGCATCATTGCTGTGGGTTTTCTCAAGTTGAAGCGCAATGCGTTTTTCCTTTGTCATCGCACCATAAGTGATGGTCACAAATTCTTTACCGTATGTGGCGTACAATGCATCTACTATCTGCCAGCGAACAGCGTTCATAAATGCTGCACCTGAAAGATTGGCAAATTCTTTATCTTCGCCAAAACCGAAGAGCTTGCCACCTTTTTGATGATTTGCTGGCGTGTGGCATTTTTCACACGCTGTAACCAACTCATCAAGCTGGTAGCCGTGTCTTCCTTTCCAGTAGAACATGTGGTGCATATGTAAAATGGCACCATCCGCGATTTTGCGTCCACAAACTTGGCAGGTGTAATTATCACGGTAGAACACTGCCTCACGCAAGGTTGCCAAGTTGTAGCGGGGACCTTTCTGGTAGTCTACACCTTCCGGTTTTGATTTGCCTTTCTGGATGGCTTGCAGCAACATTGTGTCAAAAGAACCAACTTCAACCGTTGCATGAGTAATCGGGATTACAGATACATACCGTTCGATAAGACGGATATTCAGCTGCTTCTTATGTTCCAGAGAAGGTGCAAGCCAACCTTCGCTGCACTTGCGGTTATCGAAACGCGGTTTACGGTAACGCAGTCTGTTTCTGCGGGTACGGCGCAACTTACGACAACTGTCGTGGCAGGCTTTCTCGTCCTGTAATGTATCATATTGAGCAGATACATACTCGTGAGATTGACTTTTCACACTGATGCCGATGTAGTTGTAGCCCACGTCCTCGCAGATTTCGATGGGTTGTGTGTTCGTTTTGCTGTCATACAGCAGTTGAATAGTAAAAGGATGATGCTTAACGATTTTTGCTTTTCCGTCTTTCAAGAGTTGGCGTACCTTGCCAAGACGGATGGTAGGCATTAAGCGTTCACCACTGTTGCTGAGAACACAAACGCAAGTGCTCATGCAAGATACTCCTTTCGTTAAATAGTAATGAAACTATAAGTCAGGGCTTGCGCCCTGTGGTCCACTTCGCCAATGTTATGCACTGTTTTAGCCTTTCGGCATGGCAGCCGCACATCTCCTACCCTTAGAGATTTTTAACGTAATACATATCAACGGCTTGCGTCATTGACACATACACTGCCCGCAGAGCCCGACACTTGTGGAGCATATCGGGGGTGCCTATATTATGAAGATGATTGCTCATCAAATGCATAACGGAGTTCGCAGCAACTGAAGTTACTGTTCACCAAGGCTAATCAACCGGGCTTACGGGTTGCCCCGCAAGCCCCGTCTATAACCGGCGAACCGGTTTAGGCGGGGTTGTTGACTGCTTTATGCTTTATCCTTTTAGGCTGGATGCTCATTGTGCGCTACACCCGTAGCGGATGGTGGGAAACCGCATAACTCGCTGCCTTGTATGCGGCATGGTGATAAGCCTTGCCGCCGCCACCCGGGAATCCCACGATTTCAATCGTGGGAGGTGTCAATTCTGATTGTCTGCAATTCGCACAATTTTGCAGCAAAACAAAAAGGCCGCCCGCGTGATTACGGGCGGCTTAAAGAAGATTCACATTTCAGCGTTGAAAAGATTGCGGAGTTTATAGGTGATGTCCTCGCTGTTTCCGACAATGGAAGCTGCTTCATTGATGGAAGCAAGCTCTGACAGGCTATCGGCAGCATAATTGTAGCTAATGGTATAAATCGGAATGCTCATTCCGGCGATGATGTTCCTTGTTCCCAGATAGTCGTTACCTGTGTTGCTCTCGCCATCAGTCAAAACAAAGATGATGGGAGTACAGTTGCCGCCAAGCTCTTGTGATTTTTTGTAAATGCGGTCCATTGCAACACACAAGCCGTCATACATAGCAGTACTGCCGTTTGCATCCAGAGAGTTGACAGCGCCCTTGTACAGCGTCTTTTGGCTCAGTGAAAACTTGTCGATGGGCAGGTATTCACGAACATCCGAATCGAAGCCAATGATGCCGATATAGTTGTCGTCATTGATATACTGGATGGTGTTAATCATCGCAGTTTTCAGGGCATTCAGAGGTTCGCCGCGCATCGACCCAGAAGTGTCCACAACAAATTCCGCAACGATAGGGATGCCGGAATCTTTTTCTTCTTTCCAGATACTTTGTGCCTGAGCAATGATGTTGCCGTTGTATTCTTTCCCGGTATAAGTATAGTCATCCATCCCGTTAAAGCCGTCTTTCGTGGCAATGTTCTTATTTTGCTCGCACAAGGCAATAAATGCCGCGATGACTTCTTTCTTTTCTGCTGAGATGTTGCCAACAGAATAGAGCGGATTATCATGCCGCACACCAAACGGAATAAATTCATAGTTGCGCTGCAGCGTCGGGTCGTTCTGGTAGGACTGATATTCCATCACAAGCCCATCGACTACACCCTTATCCGCCGACTGAACCATCTGCTGCGTCGTGAAAGAGACCAGCGGAACATTTGCCTGGAATTTCTGGAAATTCTCGACCGCAGCGGTATCCACGATATTATCGCTTCCACTGCTCGCCAAGGCAGCAAGCAGGAAGTTGAGGCCCGTTGCGCTGGTATAGGGGTTGGAGTAGCCCATCATTAACTTGCCGTCAACAGTAGCATTCAGTACTGTATTCACGGACGCTTCCCCGTAATCGGAACGAAGCATATCGGCAGTTTTCTTTGAGACAAGGATACCGGCCACGTTACCGGCAAGGCGCGGCGTTTCTACGGTCAAGTCTACGCCTTCATTCTTCACAAGTTCACCAAAAAGAGTATTGGAAGGTGTATAGCAATCAGGCTGATACTTTCCCGTCGAGATGTACTCAGCCGCCGTACCGGACGGAATTGAGCGCAGGGAGACACTCATAGTCTTGTCTCCGGAAGTCTTGTTGTGCTGGGCGTTGAACTTCTTTGCCATTTCGGTCAGGAAGGAATCTGAGCCGGACTCTGCTGCTTTCTCGCCAGAGGAAAAGATTTCGATGTTCACATCTCCGTTTCCTACGACCACGAATGGGTAGGAGGATTCAATGTCGGGCAGTTCATCCTTTGCATCAAGGAATTCAGAGACATCCAGCTGCTGAGGATTGACCTTGACCTCCTGCACGCCGATGCGCTTCATCTTGCTGCTCAAGTTGGCATATGCCTGCTCGGACGTCATTGTACTAATGCTGACGTTTGAGTCCCTCATCACCGTCATCGAAAATACTCCGAGAACAACGCCTACCACAGCAATGGTTGCAACTACAGGGAAAATGTTCTTTTTCGTCATCACTTAACCTCTCCTTTCAAGGTATCATATTGTTTCATCGCCTCACGGCTGATTTCTTCATCCTGTTCAATATCCTGCGTCGTCTTGTTAATGACAGCATCGAGCTTTGACATTGCGAGCACAACCTCTGTATCCCACGGATTCTGGGCAGAACGTTGGTTCAGAGCGTATGCTAAAGAATCCAATCGGAGGATTAAGCGCTCATTGTCATGAACTACCTTATCCACGGTACTTACGATACCATTGTAGATTTCTTTCTTTTTCTGCGCTTCTTCTTTGTTTCCAAACGAGATAGAGCCTTGACAGAAAGCCTTGTATTCCGTTTCATCAAACATTGAAGCCGAGCGAATCGCGTCATCCAGTCGGTCATAGAAGATACGTTCTGCGGATTCCAATAACGTTAGGCACTTGGCTTGTTCCCCGGATGTCTTGCTATCCTGGGTCATGCTGTAGGCAACGGCCATTTTTTGCCCGAAGCGCCGTACCTGATACAGCATTTGGTCAGCCTGCTCTGAGAAGACGCTTTTTGTCTTTACTGCCGTTTGAATTTTGTTGGTATACAGCTCTTCTTTGCTTGTAGGCCGTTCAGATGCAGCAGAAGCCGCAGCTTTCTGCTTTTTGAAAAAATTGCGATATGCAATGTAGGCGCAGAGCAGCAGGAACAGGACTGGCGTGCCATATTTCGCAAGGAGGATAAGGAACAGCGATGTTCCGTGCATGTATTCGATAGTGTAATAGGTGCTGATATAGGTTTCGACCATGTAGACTATAGCCGCTGCTATGATAATCAAACTCACGCCGAGCATTAACTTCACCTCCCCGGTTTTACTCTATTTGCTATCAAGAGGGCTTGATACGAAGTATCTCTTGTTTCTAATTATCTTCGATTCGCACAATTTAGCAACAAAGCCTTAACATGCAAAAAAGACAGTCACCCTAATTGGATGGCTACCATGAACTTTTCGTTTGCGTCACAACAGAAAAAAGGATGGCTCTTTCGAGTCACCCTCTTTTTATTCGTTGTCTTTAATCTTTGGCCTTTTTGTCTTTCATGATAGCCTTCTCTTCTTCGGTCATATCCGGTCGAAAATGAGTGACTTCCTCACCGTTGAGATTCTTCTCATGAATCAGATAGCCGCCTTCTACGCGTTCCATTGCCTTGGCACCTCCTTTCGCTTTGTTGTTCCCGAATTATTCACCTTGGGTCTGCATCGGTATCGCCCCATCTCAAAATTACTCTATCTTTAATTGTCCACGATTCGCACGATTCCGCAATAAACAAAACCCACAGGTGAGAGAATGACCTGTGGGCTTCGAAAAGAGGTAATCATGCGCAAGCAGACACGGCATCGATTCGTGGCGACCAACTACAATCGCGATGAACGTCAATTGCCGTTTCTCTTGTACAATTTCTATTTTATGAGGTTCGCACAGCGGCGCAAGGGTAAACTTGCCAAGACTAAGATATTTTTGAGCTCGACTTCTGGTGTTTGTTTTTTTTGCACTCATTTTCGAAAACTACCATACAATACCCCTGGCACAAAATGAGATACACCTCCAGCAAGTGCTGCAGCCGCTGTGGGTATATCTATACGAAGCTCACGCTCAAGCAGCGTGAATGGGATTACCCTTCCTGCGGCACACACCATGAGAGAGACGTCAATGCAGCTATCAATATATGCCGCATGGGATTAGTCCAAATGGGCTACCCTGCGTAAAAACGCTCCTGCGGGTGGGGCACCACGCCGTTACCGAGAGGCGTAAGACTGGGTCAGCCAGCGGCCTCGTTGAAGTAGAATCCCACGATTTTAATCGTGGGAGTGTGTCAAATATTAGGGCAACAATAAATCTCGTGTATAAAGGTTAAGTATTCATGAACAAAGTTGCGATTTTGGCCCGTCCATCTGTAAAATATGATATAATTATATTAGAAAGAATTGTGGGAGGAGAAACAATGACGGTCGGAGATATTCTTGTAAGCATCAACCAAGCAAGTCTTGATACGATGCTTCCCCTTACTGCAGTGCAGACAAGTGCTGACATTGAACGGTACTACAAAGAAGGCTACAGCATCGGTATAACGGCCACTGAATTCGCTAAGAAGTATCCGAGACTGCCCATCACCAGGATTTATGCCGCTCGCAATATGTTGGCCCCGCTCTATTATTGCGAACTCGATAATCCGGCCATTCCCATTGTTCTCTCTCTGAACATTTTCGGGGACAAGCGTCTGGCTGTGAACAGCGAATCGGATGAGAAATTCCAGCAGAGAGTTTTAGGCGCAGCTGAAAACATTTGAACGGGAAATGCCACCTTTATCCGCAGTTATCTTTTCTCCCTGGAAGACAGCCTTCGTGTGTCAGTTCTTTCCAGGTACATTGAGTTGTCTAACCCTGACGAGGACCTGTACTCACTCTTTCTGGACCTTTATCGTACCAGCGACTTTGGCTTCTCTGCTCTCAAGGAGGATGACCTCCAAAAAGTCTTTGCCGGAAAATCTCAGAAACAAAAGCAAGATACTGAAAAGAAGCTGTCCAGCCTGCCGGATGTTGTGACCATCTATCGCGGGGAAGGGAGCAAGTCAACTCCATACGAGAAATCTTTCTCCTGGACCACAAGCTACAAGGCAGCCTGTTTCTTTGCCTGCCGCATCCCGAGTCTCGAGAACAGCAGAATCATCACTGCCCATATCAACAAAAGTGATATTATCGAGTATTTTCCGGACGATGAGGAAAAAGAGGTCCTTGTCCCACCGGTTGCCGTAAAAGATGTAAAGGTCGATGTGCTTCTCGGTATCAACGCTCTGACAGACGAAATCCAGGCGCTCTACCCTCTCTACCAGCGCTACCGGAGCCGCATTTTCACTCTGTATGATGCTTATGGCCGGGCTAATGATGAGGAGCACAACGCCGAGCATACGCTGCGAGTTCTCTTTGATGCGCTGCTTTTGGTTCAGGTTCAGGGCATTGCCTTAACAAAAAAAGAATCCCACCAGCTATGTGATGCGATTCTTTATCATGATATTGGGCGGACAAACGATGATGTCGATGACAGCCACGGAGCAAAGTCCAGGGACATTTATTATGATGCAGCCTCCGACTGCAATCCGGCAACTGCTTTCCTCATCGAGTATCATTGCTTGGATGACCGCAAGGCTCTTGCAGACCTCAAAACATCCAATATTCGAAGCAAAGAACGGGTGTGGCTGCTATATACGATTCTCAAGGATGCAGATGCTTTAGACCGTGTGCGGTTCGGGATGCGGGCCGTGGACCCTAAGTATTTCCGCAACGAGATAACCCACAAACTACTGCCCACTGCGCAGAGCTGTGTAGGGCAGCTGAAACTATAAGGAGGATACTGTGCAGAACGAAAATGGTGTTTTGGCAGTGCAGGAAGATTTCGGTAATGCCTTAGTCGATAAATACGTACCGGTATGGGATAAGAAGTATCGGAGCAAAGGCGAGTCTATCTGGGTATTTCAGAGAAGAACCCTGTCCAGCGCTTGCCAGGTTGCGACGACATTGCATGACATAGATTTTGGGAAAGCATCTACTTTCCTCTTTCACCTGGTCCGTGAAGCTGAGGAGTGCAAACCCATCATTGAGGCCGTCAGCTCTCAGGTAGAGCTTGCCATGGCAAACCCCGACAAGTTCATTAAAGGCTATCATCAGTTTTTGCAGGGGCTCACAAAGCCCATCAAGAAGAATAAGGACTATGCTCTGTATTTCAAGGCTATTGCCTATGCGCAGGAATGTGTTCATTCAGGATTATCCATTGACGGAAATGTGGAACGTAATGATTCTGTCCTGTACGCGGCAATCGATATGCTGATGCAGGGGAGCGAATACCTCAAGCCTCAGGAATTTGACATTGTGAACAACATTGTTGGCATTTCGACTGAGAATGAGCCTATCATCATTCGGGACCCCTATCCCCTTGCGGATGTTCCGGTCTATTATAGTGAAGCCCTTTTCAATAATCGGCCATACGATAAATGCGATTTTCAGATTTCTGAAGATAGACGCCTGGATATGGTCTTTTCGTACTACAAGCGTTATGGCTATGAGAATGTAGCAGATTTCGATAGCATCAACGACCTCGCTTTGCTCTCGCATTTGTATACAAACACGGTTCTTTCGATGGCCACCTATGTAAACGAGTATACCGTGGATATGCTGCCGGACAAGCCGCTGATTGAGAATACTCCGAACATGTGGTCCTGGTGGCCAAAGCCCATCTCACCCAAATATACGACAGAGTTTCTGAAAGATACGCTGCACCATCGCCGCAGAACTCTTCCCGCCAACGGTGCATTGTTTCAGTTTGACGCCTGCCAGCTGATACAGGAAATTAAGCTGAAAGAGACTTGCCGCGACAACGAGATTGTGTGTCTGTATAAAATCGTAACCAAGTTCGGTGACCTGGCCGGATACTATAACACAAGCACCGAGTGGTTTTATATTTTGACTGACCGAGCTCAATTTCCAGAGCTGGTTGACAGCGTCACGAATCTGATTCTCTGGCTGTACACTTCTCTCGCCTGTGATTTGCCGGATGTCCTGCCCACTGATGCGTCGTTCCGGTCTTCGTTTGTGACACACGCGGATGCTCCATTTGGCATTCGCTGCCTGATGATTGGCGGCAAGCCCCGCGATTATCGCAAGAAAGACAATGAAGACGATAAGCCGCTGCGAGTGTTCGACAAGTCCAAGTATGATGCTTCGTCCAAGAACATCAATGGTTTCATTCGCCACCTGCCTGCCGGACAGAAAGCAAGCGAACGTGCTACCATGATAGCTGAAAGCTATGGCTATGAGCTGAAGAGTGATGAAACTTATGTCACGCCGTTTGTGAGAAGACAATGGCTGAAAAAGAAAACTGAAGAGTCAATAACCCACGACTAAAGTCGCGGGTCTCCTTGCCCTGATTTATGAAGAAAAGCGCCCACCGAAAAATGGTGAGCGCTTTTATTTTTTCATTCCAAAAATCCGGAGAGTTTTCCCATTCCAGAAAACTTTTTCCAAAAATGCCAAAAGTTTTCTGAACTCAGAAAAGTTTTGCTGCTATTCCAGAAGTTTTTGGTTTCGGAAAATCATGCGACTATCATTGGGGGTTCACTATCGGCGTTGCAGTTCTTGCCTGCGGGTCAATGGAGAATATGTAGAATACAGTGTACTCTTAAAAAGTGAACGCTAGAAATCGGCATAAGCCCTTTAAGTATGCAGTTTCCCGCGCTTTTCCTATGGTTCCATAAGAGGAATTGAGAATTGTTTATTTATTCATATCCTACATCCAATTATATTCAGTTCGCACAGTTCGTCAACAACCGCTTTTCGAAGGAATCTCCGGTTCTTTTCCATGCACTTTGCAGGTTTCCAGATAGTCGTCAACAGCATCATGAAAATCAGCAAGAAGTTCTTCCTCGTTTTTTCCTTCGTATGAAATCAGTGACTGGATTCCTACAACCTTGCCATAGAAAACACCATCTTCTTTGGGAAACTCAACGCTACCATCATAGCCTTTGTAATGAACCGTGTTGCTCATATGAATCCCTCCTGCTCTAGGATTTTCACTTGTCTGTAGAAAAAGAGGCTCTATCAAAGCGATAGAGCCCCTGCATGAACTGCCTGTCAAATCGTGCGAACTTATTCCGCAGGCTTATTTTCCTGCTCGTCCAGATATGTTTTGAGGATGCGTTCAATCGCAATCGTCATTGTCTGTCCTCTGTCATCGGCGTATTTTTTCAGACGCTCATAGATTTCGCGGTCAATATAATAATTGATATAACGGCCGTCCTTTTTCGGTCTTGCCATTGAAACACCCCCTTACCGGATTTTCTTGACTAAG
>OLXR01000421.1_pt1 | contig 19365 bp, 10 predicted proteins | sample 1673941 | NCBI WGS metagenome assembly OLXR01 (sample SAMEA103958134, study PRJEB25191) | human gut metagenome
AAGAATGGGGAGAAAAGGGCGCTCGGTTACGTTTGGTGCATACTGCGGGTGCTATTCAGGCAGGAACCTGTTTTTTAGTCGTTACAATCACACATAGCCACCCTATGAGAGTTTTGGTACGCGCCGCCTGTTACGGTACGGCCCAATTTGTGAGTCGCTGCGTTTGAATAGGTGCGGTAAATTAGTCCTGCATCCAAAATTTGCAGGATTGTACGGATTTGCCGAGATCTCTGCAAATCTTTTTCGGACAGCATCAGAAATTTTGAACTGCTCCAAATCTCGCGGGAAAGATCCAAGAAAACCGAAGCGGTTTTCTTGGTCGGTTCAAGGGGGCTCCGGGGGAAATCGAAATCCCCCCGGGCCTCAAATTGCAAACCAGCGCAGCGTTTTCTTTTGGAGAAGCAAAAGAAAATGCTGAAGGGCAGCTGCTGATTCGCAGAAGACTATCAGCCTTATACAGCCTCACGACACATCCAGCTGGTCGAGATATTTATATCCGTTTTCCGCGATATGCTCCTTGCGGCCCTGTAAATTATCGCCCAGCAGCAGATCGAAAATCTGCATCGTGCGCGCCATGTCCTCCGGCATGACCTTGATGAGGCGGCGCGTGGCAGGGTTCATGGTCGTCATCCACATCATTTCCGGGTCGTTTTCGCCAAGACCCTTCGAGCGGTTGATGGAGAGCTTTTTGCCCTCCAGCTTCTTGACGATCTCGGATTTTTCCGCGTCGGTGTATGCAAACCACGTCTTGTCCTTGCACGTGATCTCATACAGGGGCGATTCCGCGATATAGACATAGCCCTCCTGAATGAGCGTCGGGCACAGCCGGTAGATCATGGTCAGGATCAGCGTGCGGATCTGGTAGCCGTCGACGTCGGCGTCGGTGCAGATGATGACCTTGTTCCAGCGCAGATTTTCCAGATCAAACGCGGACAGATCCTTCGTCTTCTTCGTCTGCACCTCCACACCGCAGCCAAGCACGCGGATGAGGTCGGTGATGATGTCGGACTTGAAAATGCGGTCGTAATCAGCCTTCAGGCAGTTCAGAATCTTGCCGCGCACGGGCATGATGCCCTGAAATTCCGCGTCGCGCGAGAGTTTGACCGAGCCGAGCGCGGAATCGCCCTCGACGATATAAATTTCGCGCTTCGACACGTCCTTCGTGCGGCAGTCGACGAATTTCTGCACGCGGTTGGCGATATCAAGATTGCCGGTCAGCTTTTTCTTGATGTTCAGACGCGCCTTTTCCGCCGATTCACGGCTCCGCTTGTTGACCAGCACCTGATCGGCAATGCGGTCGGCCTCCTGCTTGTTTTCGATGAAATAGACGTGCAGCCGGTCGCGGAAAAATTCCGCCATGGCGTCCTGCACGAATTTGTTCGTGATGGCCTTTTTCGTCTGGTTCTCATACGAGGTCTGCGTGGAGAAACAGTTCGTCACCAGCACCAGACAGTCGGCCACGTCCTGAAACGTGATCTTCGATTCGGACTTCGTGTATTTGTTCGTCTGCTTGCAGTAGGCGTCAATGGCGTAGACAAAGGCGTTTTTGACGGCCTTTTCCGGCGCGCCGCCGTGTTCGAGCCAAGAAGAATTGTGATAGTATTCGAGACGGTTGACACGGTTCGAGAAGCACAGGGCGGCGGAAATGCGCACCTTGTATTCCGGCTTGTCTTCACGGTCGCGGCCCTTGCGCTCGGCCTCCCAGAACTGCGGCATGGTCAGCGTCTGCTCACCTGCAATTTCGTTTACATAATCCAAAATGCCGTTGGGATAGCAGTAATCCGTCTTGACGAATTTGCCGCCTTCCTGATCGCGGAACGTGAACGTCACACCCGCGTTGACGACAGCCTGCCGCTTGAGCGTGTCCTCAAAATATTCCTTCGGAATGTTGATGTCGGTGAAGACGGCCAGATCGGGCTTCCAGCGGAAGACGGAGCCGGTGGCCTTGCGGTCGGTCGGCTCCTTTTTCATCTTGCCGACAAGCTCGCCCTTTTCAAAGTGCAGCGTGTATTTAAACCCGTCGCGGCGGACGGTCGCGTCAAAATACTCGGACGAATACTGCGTGGCGCAGGAGCCGAGGCCGTTCAGGCCCAGCGAGAATTCATAGTCGCCGCCCGCGTTGTTCTGGTACTTACCGCCTGCGTAAAGCTCGCAGAAGACAAGCTCCCAGTTGTATTTTCCCTCTTTTTCGTTCCAGTCGACCGGACAGCCGCGCCCGAAGTCCTCGACCTCAATGGAATGATCCTCATAACGCGTCACGAGAATTTGCCGGCCGTAGCCCTCGCGTGCTTCGTCGATGGCGTTGGACAGAATTTCAAAAACGGCGTGCTCACAGCCCTCCAGGCCGTCCGAGCCGAAAATGACCGCCGGCCGCAGCCGGACGCGGTCCGCGCCCTTCAAAGACGAGATGGACTCGTTTCCATAGGCTTTTTGTTCTTTCATGCGGATTCCTCACAATATTTCGTGCTGTAACGGGCATTCCACCCACTATAATTAGATATAGTATACGGTTTTTTTACTCCAAAGTCAAGGTTTGCCGCAAAGCCCGCAGGATATACGGCGGCCTGCCCAGCGTTCGCGGACGGGGAAAATTTTCGTGTTTTTCCGTTTGGTGATTGCAAAGTTTTCGGTTTCGGTTTATGATATATGATGTGAAGTGTAGTACAAAATCGGCAGAAGCTTCTGCCATGCGCTGGACAGGGAAAGATTTATGAAAATTGGATTTGACAATCAGAAGTATTTGAAGCTGCAGTCCGAACGGATCCTGGAGCGCGTCGCGCATTTCGGCGGCAAGCTCTATCTGGAATTCGGCGGCAAGCTTTTTGACGACTATCACGCCTCGCGCGTCCTGCCCGGCTTCCAGCCGGACAGCAAGATGAAGGTGCTGCTGCAGCTCAAGGAGCAGGCGGAGATCGTCATTGCCATCAACGCAGCCCACATTGAAATGAACAAGCGCCGGGGCGATCTCGGCATCACCTACGATCTGGACGTCATGCGCCTGATCGACACCTTCCGCTCCATCGGGCTCTATGTCGGCAGCGTCGTCATCACGCAGTACGCGGGCCAGCAGGCCGCCGAGGCGTTCCAGCGCAAGCTGGAGGCGCTGGGCGTGAAGGTCTACCGGCACTATCCCATCGCGGATTATCCTTCGAATATCAATCTCATCGTTTCCAATGAGGGCTACGGCAGAAACGAGTATATCGAAACCAGCCACCCCATCGTCATTGTCACGGCCCCCGGCCCCGGCTCCGGCAAGATGGCGACCTGCCTCAGCCAGCTCTATCAGGAGCATAAGCGCGGCGTGAACGCGGGCTACGCCAAATATGAGACGTTCCCGATCTGGAACCTGCCGCTCAAGCACCCGGTCAACCTCGCCTACGAGGCCGCGACAGCCGATCTGGCAGACGTCAACATGATCGACCCCTTCCACCTTGAGGCCTACGGCGAAACAACGGTCAATTATAACCGCGACATCGAGATCTTCCCGGTGCTCGAAACGATCTTCCGTTCCATCTTCGGCGAGTGCCCGTATAAAAGCCCGACGGATATGGGCGTCAACATGGCGGGCTTCGCCATCTGCGACGACGAAGCATGCCGCGAAGCGTCGTATCAGGAGATCATCCGGCGTTATTTTGCCTCCGCCTGCGCTGTCAAAAAGGGCGTCGCCATGCCCGAGGAGCTGCGCAAGCAGGAAATGCTCATGAATTCGCTGCATCTGGACGTGTCCATGCGCAGAACCGTCCCCGCCGCGCGGGCCAAGGCTGCCGAGACGGGCGCGCCTGCCGCAGCGATCGAGCTGCCGGACGGGCGGCTCGTCACCGGCAAGACCTCCGGCCTGATGGGCGCGTCGTGCGCCGCGCTTCTGAACGCGATCAAGCTTTCCGCCGGGATCGACGATCGCGTGAACCTCATTTCTCCGATGGTTCTCGCGCCCATCCAGCACCTGAAGATCGAGCATCTGGGCAATTCCAACCCCCGCCTGCACACGGACGAGGTCCTCATCGCGCTGTCCATCAGCGCCGTGACGAATCCGACCGCCGAGCTTGCCATGGAGGCGCTGGCCTCCCTGCGCGGCAGTCAGGTGCATTCGTCCGTCATTCTCTCCTCGGTCGACGAGGGGATGTTCAAGCGCCTCGGCATGAACGTTACGTTCGAGCCGGTCTATCAGTCGCACACGCTCTATCACAAGTGAGGGATCGACGCTATGGAACATTCCCGCAGTAAATTACCCGCCATGCTCGCCGTTCTGTTCTGCATCGCGCTGCTGGCCGGCGTCGGCGTTCTTCTGTGGAAGACGCTCCCGGAAAAGCAGAAGCCCGAGCAGGCCGAGACCATCCAGACGGACGGCGTGTTTTCCAACGAACCGACGACCGTAGAGCCGGAGCGCGAAGCGCCCTACGAGGGCGAGCTTCCCGGCCAGACCGCCCAGCCGGAGACGCCGGACGAGCAGCCACAGCCGGGTACGGATGATCAGAATGAAACAGACCCGCAGACGCCGGACGCTCCGGAAGCCTCTGCCGCACAGCAGACGGCGCAGGCGCTTCTCGATACCATGACGGACGAGGAAAAAATCTGGCAGCTGTTCTTCGTAACGCCGGAGGCCATCACAAACGTCAACACCGCCACCGTAGCGGGGGAGACGACAAAGAAAGCGCTGGAGCAGTACCCGGTCGGCGGCATCGTGTATTTCGCGAAAAACCTTGAAAACCGCGAACAGACCGTCGCGCTGCTGGAAAACACGCAGTCCTACGCAAAAATTCCGCTCTTCCTCGGCGTTGACGAGGAGGGCGGCACCGTCAGCCGCGTCGGCAGCAACCCGGACATGGGCGTGCCGTCCGTCGGCGATATGCGTTCGCTCGGCAAGCAGCAGGATCCCGCAGCGGCCTATGCCGCCGGGCAGGACATCGGCGGCAGCCTGCACGCGCTGGGCTTCAATCTGGACTTTGCCCCGGTCGCGGACGTTGCGCAGGGTGCGGACAGCGTCATCGGCAGCCGCTCGTTCGGCTCTGATCCGGAGCTGTGCGCGTCGCTGGCCGGTGTGATCGTCAAGAGCCTGCGCGCCGAGGGCATTGTCTCATGCCTCAAGCACTTCCCCGGCTACGGCAGCGCCACCGTCGACGATCACAACGGCACGTCGATCGTCGAAAAGACCCTCAGTGAGCTGGAAGGCTGTGACCTTGTCCCGTTCCAGTCCATCATCGCCTCGGAGGGGAGCGTCCCGTTCGTCATGGTCTCGCACCTGTCCTACCCGAATGTCACCGGCAGCGATACGCCCGCCGATCTGAGCGCATCCATCGTGACGGATATCCTGCGCGACAAGCTGGACTATCAGAACGTCATCATCACCGACTCGCACTCCATGGCCTCCATCACCGACCATTATTCCGCAGGCGATGCCGCCGTCAAGGCCCTTGCCGCCGGATGCGACATGATCCTCATGCCGTCCGATCTGCAGGCCGCGTTCGACGCCGTCAAGGCCGCCGTCGCCGACGGCGCGCTTTCGCAGGCCCGTATTGACGAGAGCGTTCTGCGCATTCTGACCGTCAAGGCGGAATACGGCATCATTTCCTGAGGAACCGATGCTTTCAGTAAATTTCACCGAAAGGATGTGCGCACCATGTCCGCAGCCCCGAACAAAAAGCCCTCCGTTGCGCTGGGCCTGATCCTGATCCTGCTTCTGCTTGCCGCCGTCGTTTTCGGCGGGATGTGGGTCGTGCAGGCGGCGTTCACGCCGCGTATGTCCGACGCAAGGGCTGCCGCCGAGGCGGCTTCTGCCCCTGCCCAGACGCCTGTACAGCAGACTGAGCCTGCTGTACAGGAGCCGGAGCCGCAGGAGCAGCCCGCACAGCAGCCTGCAGAGCAGACAGCAGAGTCCCGCGTGACGCTCATGGCGCTGGGAGACGATCTGATCCACAACTGCGTCTACTGGTCCGCGCAGACGCCGGAGGGCGGCTATGATTTCACGTCGTTCTTCGACGATATCCGCCCCACCGTCCGGCAGTATGATCTGGCCTGCATCAATCAGGAGACGATCCTCGTCAAGGACCGTGAGCTGATCGAAAGCTATCCGGTCTTCGGTTCGCCCATCGAGGTCGCCGACGCGCTGGCCGATACGGGCTTCAACGTCGTGACCTTCGCCAGCAACCACTGCTTTGACAAAAAGGAAACCGGCATCACGGATACGCTGTCCTATTTCCACGAGACATATCCGGAGATCACCACGCTCGGCATCCATGACACGGAGGCTGATGCCGAGGCGATCTCCATCGTCGAGAAAAACGGCATCCGCATCGCCATGCTGAACTTCACTTACGGCCTCAACAACTCCATGCCCGAAAAGCGCTGGATGATCGATATGCTTTCCAGTCAGGAAACGGTCTGCGGCCGCATCGAGCAGGCAAAGCAGGCGGCGGATTTCGTCATCGTCTTCCCGCACTGGGGCACGGAGGACACCTTCAGTCCGGACAACGACCAGCTCACCTGGGCGCAGGCAATGGCGGACGCGGGCGCGGATCTCATCATCGGCGGTCACACGCACACGCTCCAGCCGGTCGAGCTGCTTACGGCATCCGATGGCCGCGACGTGCCGGTCTATTACAGTCTCGGAAACTTCCTGTCGCACCAGAAGGAGAAAATGAACCTCCTCGGCGGCATGGCCAGCGTCACCATCGTCAAGGACGCGGACGGAACGCACGTATCGGAATACGACCTCAAGCCGACCATCAACGTCATTCTCCGCAATGAGAACACTGGCTGGTACACCTACCGCCCGATGCTCCTGGACAGCTACGGCACGGAGCTTGCCGCCCAGAACCGCTTCTCCGAATGCACCGTCGACGCCATGTGGGCGCTGTATGAGGATATCACAGGATAAGAAAGAGCCCCGGTTTCCGCTGTGGAAGCCCGGGCTTGCTATAATTTTGGAATCAATCCGCGAACAGCGGGGTAGAGAGGTAGCGGTCGCCGGTATCGGGGAAGAGGACGACGATGGTCTTGCCCTCATTTTCCGGACGCTTGGCCAGCTCAACTGCTGCGTGGAGCGCCGCGCCGGAGGAAATGCCGACCAGAACGCCCTCTTTTCTGCCGACGAGCCTGCCGTCTGCAAACGCGTCCTCGTTCGAAACGGGGATGATCTCGTCATAGACCTTCGTGTCGAGCACATCGGGGACAAAGCCCGCGCCGATGCCCTGAATCTTGTGCGCGCCTGCCACGCCCTGCGACAGAACCGGGGACGAGGCCGGTTCGACCGCGACGACCTTCACGGACGGAACCTTGCGCTTCAGGTACTGCCCAACGCCGGTGACTGTGCCGCCGGTGCCGACGCCTGCAACGAAGTAATCGACTTTGCCGTCGGTATCTTCGTAAATTTCGGGGCCGGTCGTCTCAATATGGGCCTTCGGGTTCGAGGGATTGACGAACTGGCCCGGCACAAAGCTGTTCGGGATCTCCTTCGCCAGCTCATCCGCTTTGGCGATCGCGCCCTTCATGCCCTTGGCGCCCTCCGTCAGCACAAGCTCCGCGCCGTAGGCTTTCATAAGCTGACGGCGCTCAACGGACATCGTCTCAGGCATGACGATGATGATCCGGTAGCCTCTGGCTGCCGCGACGGAGGCGAGGCCGATGCCGGTATTGCCGGAGGTCGGCTCGATGATGACAGAGCCGGGCTTCAGCTGACCCGCAGCCTCCGCGTCGTCGATCATTTTCTTCGCAATGCGGTCCTTGACGGAACCGGCGGGGTTGAAGTATTCAAGTTTGGCCAGGATTCTGGCCTTGAGGTTCAGCTCTTTTTCGATGTGCGTCAGCTCCAGCAGGGGAGTCTTGCCGATCAGCTGGTCAGCGGAAGTATAAATGTTGGACATATTCAAAATCTCCTTTATATTTTATAAAATGAAAGCGTCAATCCGGTTCCTTTGTCACATCCGACATCGGAACACGGCGCACGGAAGCAGATGCAGGATCATATCTGTGCCCTCACTCAAATGGAACTAAAATAGTATGTTGGTAACATCTACCGGATGGCTGTATCCTACCACACATTCCCTAGCTTGTCAATAGGCTTTTAAAATTTTTCTGCGTTGCAGCCGGAACGGATTTATCGTATAATGTAATGAGAAAAACGGGAGGGCTGCGCAATGAATAAATTCTGGGGACATCTGAAAACGATCACACATCACCGGCACCTGGTCATGTGCGGCTGCTTCCGCATGGGCCTGATCTGGCAGGGACTGACGCATGACCTGTCCAAATATTCGCCAACCGAGTTTTTGGCGGGCGTCCGGTACTATCAGGGCGACCGCAGCCCGAACACCGCCGAGCGTGAGGCGAACGGCTATTCTCTTGCATGGATGCACCACAAGGGCCGCAACCGTCACCATTTTGAATACTGGACGGATCTGAGCCCCAAAACGAGAACGTATGAGCCGGTCGATATGCCGGTCAGATATCTGTGCGAAATGGTCGCTGACCGCATTGCGGCCTGCAAGACATATCAGGGCGCGGCCTATACCGACGCATCCCCGCTGCAGTATCTGGACCGGGCAAACGAATCGCGGCTCGTGCACCCGCAGACCATGAAGCGACTGCGCTTTCTGCTCACGATGCTCGCCGAACGCGGCGAGAAGGAGACGTTCCGCTTCCTGCGCGGGGTCGTTCTGAAAGGGGAACCGTTCGCCGAGGAACAGCCGACACCGTAACGCACTGACAGCTTTACCTGGTTTCATACACTAATGTTCTAAACAATTTGTGCATTATGACGAAAAACGGACATCGGATTTCAAACATTTGTGAATAGCTGACGACGGTTCTTTGTAGTATAATATAGACATACCATCTGTCCAAGGACAGATAAGATGTAAAGGGAGGATACTATGAAGAAACTGATTGCACTTCTGCTGGCGGCATGCCTGATGCTGGGCCTTATGACCACAGCGTTCGCAGCAGACGAGAAATCCAACGACATTGTGATTCTGTACACCAACGACGTGCACTGCGCCGTTGACGACAACATCGGCTATGCCGGTCTGGCTGCTTACAAAAAGGAGATGCAGGCCGCGTATAACTACGTTGCGCTCGTTGATTGCGGCGACTCCGTGCAGGGCGACGTCATCGGCACGCTGTCCAAGGGTGAATATCTGGTCGATATTATGAATGAAGTCGGCTATGATTTTGCTTCCTTCGGCAACCACGAATTCGACTACACCCTGCCGCAGCTCCAGAAGCTCATCGACAAGGCCAAGTATCAGTATCTTTGCTGCAACCTGACCTATACGGCCAAGGACGGCAAGGGCCTGACCGGCTACAAGGCGTATGAGATCAAGACCTACGGCGATATCAAGGTCGCGTTCGTCGGCATCGATACGCCCGAATCCTTCACCAAGTCCACCCCGACCTACTTCCAGGACGCCAACGGCAATTTCGTCTACTCCTTCGCGGAGGGCAACAAGGGCGCTGACCTTTATAACAAGGTGCAGGAAACCGTTGACGCTGCCAAGAAGGACGGCGCGACCTACGTTGTCGCCCTTGCACATCTGGGCGTTGACGAATCCTCCGAGCCGTGGCGCTCGACCGACCTGATCGCCAACACCACCGGCATCGACGCCGTGCTCGACGGCCACTCCCATTCCACCATTGCCATGGAGCTGGTCAAGAACAAGGACGGCAAGGAGATCCCCCTGTCCTCCACGGGCACGAAGCTCGTCAACATCGGCAAGCTGACCATCTCCAACGGCGTGTTCACCACGGAGCTTGTCTCCGACTACGCCGCCAAGGACGATACGGCCGACGCGTTTATCAAGTCCATTCAGGAAAAGAATGAAGCCCTTGTCAACACCGTTGTCGCCAGAACCTCCGTCGACCTGACCACGAAGCGCGCCGACGGCACCCGCGCTGTCCGCAACCGCGAAACCAACCTCGGCGACCTCTGCGCCGACGCGTACCGCGCCGTTTCCGGCGCTGACATCGCCCTCGTCAACGGCGGCGGTATCCGTGCCGATATCCCCGCAGGCGATATCACCTACGGCCAGATCATCAAGGTCCATCCGTACGGCAACGCGCTCTGCGTCGTCGAGGCGACCGGTCAGGAAATCATCGACGCGCTCGAATGGACGGCCCGCAACACCATGTCCACCTACTCCGACGGGGAGAACTCCGTTGGTGAAATGGGCGGCTTCCTGCAGGTTTCCGGCCTGAAGTACACCATCGACACCACGGTCAAGTCCTCTGCAAAGGGCGACGACAAATCCATGTTCGTCTCCGTCGACGGCGCGTACCGCGTCAAGAACGTCAAGGTCCTGAAGAACGGCAAGTATGTCGATATTGATCCGAAGGCTACATACACGGTCGCGTCCCACAACTATATGCTCAAGGATTCCGGCGACGGCATCAATATGTTCGCGGACAACAAGCTGCTGCAGGATTCCGTCATGCTGGACAATCAGGTCCTGATCAACTACATCAAGGACAGCCTGGGCGGCATCGTTCCCGCAACCTATGCTGCTCCGCAGGGCCGCATCACGGTCATTGCCACCCCGTACACCGACGTGCTCGACGGAAACTGGGCGGTTGAGGCTGTCAACTATGTCACAGACAAGAACTTCATGAAGGGCCTGAGCGAAACGACCTTTGGCCCGAACGGCGCTCTGACCCGCGGTATGCTTGTAACGGTCCTGTACCGCATGGCCGGTTCTCCTGAGGTGACCGGTAAGGTCAGCGAGAAGTTCACCGACTGCACGGACGGCAGCTGGTACGCGGACGCCGTTCTGTGGGCAAGCGCGAACAAGATCGTCGACGGCTATGAAGACGGCACCTATAAGCCCACCAAGGCCATCAGCCGTCAGGAAATGGCAAAGGTCCTCTACGGCTATGACAAGATCGGCGGCAAGACCGCCGATGGCATCACCGAGAAGCTCACCTACACCGACGTTGACGCGATCGGCGAATGGGCGCTCGAATCCGTCACCTACTGCACCGCCGCCGGTTATCTGGCAGGCTCCAACGGAGCCTTCAACCCGAAGGGCACTGCGACCCGCGCAATGGGAGCAAAGGTGCTCATGAACATGACCAAGGAAGCGGCATAAGCGATACCCCCAACCCGCCCCTGTCATGCGCCGCATGACAGGGGCGGGTTTTCTGTGCGCCCCAAGCGCCCATTCCCCGCGAAAAGACACGCAAAAAACAGTAGACTTTTTCCTGCGCCTGCTGTATGATAAAGGCGAAAAAATAGCATACCGAAGATTTGTAGCTGCGTCTTGCCGGGGTGTTCGGCAGGGGGCGGCGAAAAAGGAATGGACCTACTCGAAAGAACTGTGCGCGAGAGGGCCGCTCCGAAGCGCGAAAGCGCCGGGCCGAAAGGCAGCCATTGCGGGAAACCGTGAGAAGGTAGGAGCAGCACGCGGGCGGAAAGCCGCCCAGATCGCAAGTCAGGAGAATTGCTGTCTTCGGTTGGAACTGCGAACACCGGATCCGTCTGCGGGTCGGGTGTTTTTGTTTTGCACTGGGAGGCTCTATGAGAAAGCTTTGGACGATACGCTGGTTCCGTGTTCTGCTCGGCGTGGTGCTGACGGCGGCGCTGCTTGCGCCGGTCGTGCTCCCTGCGCTGCAGATGCAGCGGCAGGAGCCGGAAAACCCGATCCGAAAGGAGAATATCCAGCCGGTGCGCCGACTGAGCTTTGGCGACGGAGACGGCGGCACGCTTGCTGCCGCGCCGCTTACGCAGGAAACCGGAACAGGCGGCAGCCAGTCCGGGCAGGAGCAGAATCCTGAACAGCCGCCGGAGGAGCAGACCAGCGAGAACGTGCCCGAGCAGCTGCCTGAGCAGCCCCGATCCGACCCGGAGCCGCAGCCCGGCCAGGAATCCGGCGAGCAGCCCGGAGAAAGGACCGACGGCCAGCCGGACGACGCCGGAGACGAGACGCAGCCCGACGCACTCGACCTTGGCCTCGTACTCACCTGGTACCGCTACGGCGGGGAGCGCTATCGCTCACTCTGCCCGTCGGATACGACCGTGCGGCAGGACGTGCGCACTGCGCAGCTGCCCGATGGAAAGCTGCGCTATGAGCTGGAGCTGCGCGGCCTCGACGCGGTCGATTCCCAAATTACCAACGTAGAGATTTCGGAAAACAACGGCGCATTTGCACCGGCGGACGAACGCGGCAGCATTGCCATGCAGGTCGGCCCGCAGGGCGAGGACAGCTACTATACGCTCCGCGTGCAGGCAGTCTGCACGCACGTGCTGGAGGACGGAGCACGGCAGGAGCAGGAGACGGAATTCTGCTTCGTGCTGGTCTATTCCGACGAGCTTGATTTGGAAGCGCAGCTGCTATGGACGCTTGCAGGCGGCGGTACGGCCAGCCTGCGCTGCCAGCCCGGAAGCCGGGCCGCGTGCACGGTCAGAAACGACGAGCTGGAAGAAAATCTTCTGCGCTACAGCTTCCGTCTGGGCGGGCAGAGCGCCGAGGATGCAAAGCTCCTTTCCATTGCATACAGCGCCGCAAACGGACAGAGCGGGGTGCTGGACGCAAATGGCGGCGCGCTCACGCTGCAAAGCGGCGCGGACGGGAAAAACGCCTATACCATTTCCATGCTTACCGAGGTAACGAGCGGCGGCCGGACCCGGCAGCTGACGTTCACCTTCCTTCTGGAGTGGCGGGAGGAGCAGGACCTCCGCCTGAACCTCGTCTGGATGAAAAACAGCACCGAGGCGCAGAGTATCGTCTGCGAACCCGGCGACCGTGCCTCCGCCGAGATCCGCCGCACCGAGCTGAAGCTCGGCGAATTCAGCTACCAGCTCCAGCCGGATGGCCGGGATGCGGCGCAGATGACCATCACCTCCGCCAGCCTTGCCGCAGAGGGCGGCACGGCGCAGACGCTTGCCGTCCCGGACGGCAGCACCGTCCTGCGCATCCCGGACGGCGCCGCGTCGATCAAATATACCCTGACCGTGCAGGCCCGCTATCAGAAAAGCGACGGAAGTCTCAAAAACCTGACGTTTACCTATGTCCTCCGCTATTCCGGCGACGTGAGCCTTGAACTGCGCTATACGCTGCTGAACAGGACACAGACCGCGATCCGCTGTGCGAACGGGCAGAACAAAACGGCACAGACGGTCTACAGTGACGAGGTAACGGACGGCGTTCTTGCCTATACGCTGGCGCTGACCGGCGGCGACGCGGCCAGCGGCGTCGAGATCAGCGACGTTTCCTGTTATCAGTCCGGCAGCGGCAAGACAAAGGCGCTCGGCTCCGCCGAATCCGGCCAGATCGAGCTTCTGGTCAACGCGGACGGCAGCGAGGGCGAGAATACCTTCACCATAACGGCAAAATCCGAGGCAGGAGAACAGTATACCTTCAAAATCAACGTCCCCTATAAGCTGCGCGGCGACGGGACCGTCAAGATCGAGACGAATCTGACCGACGGCCAGAAGGTCATGAACGGAACGAACATCACCCTGACTGTGACCGCATGGAGCGAAAAGGAGGACGGCACTCTGATCGCGCAGATGACTGCCTCGGACGTCGTCGTGACGCTGGACGGCGAGGTGCAGCGCAGCTACGGCTCGTCGGGCGGCAGACTGCAATATACGCTTGTGCCGGAGAACCCGGCGGAGGGCGACGAAAACGAGCATACGCTGGTCATCACCTGCGAGGACACCTACGGCAACAAGGACGTGCTCACGCTGACGCTTCTGGGCGAACGCTCCCGCAAGGGCGAACCCATTGGCCACGCGACGATCTACATCGACATGACGGTGCTGGGCCTCGGCGTGACTGCGCCGCTCAGCTACGAGGTGCTTTCCGGCGAACCCGCGTCCTACAGCGTGGCAAAGGCCGTCTGGGGCTATGATGCGGGCGACCCGTTTGGAACAGCCGCAAACACCTTCGGCTGGCCAAGCTCCGAGACCGCTTTTACCGGCAGCTACGACGATAACTTTTATATTGCCCGACTTGGCGACGGGACCAATATGGCCGCCCGCTCCAATGCGCTGCGCGGCAGCTGGTCCAGCTACGGCTCGGACCGTGAATCCGTCCTTGCCGCCATTGACGGCGTCTTCGGCGAAAACTCAGCCTATGCCGCGCTCTGGCGCAGCATCTATCTGGCGGGCATCAGTCTGAACGGCTGTCATAACACCTCCGTCGGAGAGTTTGACTTCACAAACGGCTCCGGCTGGCTGTATACGGTCGGCGGCGGTACATATTATCCGGACACGACCCTCTCCAATTACGAATTGCAGGACGGCGACGTGCTGGTGCTGCGCTATACGCTGGCCTATCAGCGCGACGTCAGCAGCGCCGATCAGGAAAACGCGTTCTGCGTGTCCATGCTCAACGGTTCGATGAACGTCTCGCACAAGTGGCAGACCGTCACCGGTGCGGACGGCGCAGAGCAGACCGTCTGCACCAGCTGCGGCAAGCTCCGCGCGTGCGAGCACCCGCAGACGGAATACCGCGAGACAGAGGACGGAACGATGTGCTACGAATTTTGCCTCAAGTGCCAGAAATCCGTCACAGAGCCGGAGGCGCACGACTGGCAGATCGAGCAGATCGAGCAGAATGACGAGCAGCACCGCAAGATCTGCTCCCGCTGCAAAAAAGAGGTCGAAGAAGGTCATCGCTTTGAATTTATAGAGGATACCGCCACCTGTGAGCAGGCGGGCGAGAAGCTCTCCCGGTGCCTGGACTGCGGCTATGAAAAGCACGAGCCGTCTGAGAAGCTCAACCATACGCCCGTGATCCAGCACAACGAACAGGAGCACTGGGAGGAATGCGAGATCTGTCACGCGGAGATCGAGGGCACGCGCGGCGAGCACCGCTACGAATGGGACGACGGCCTGCGGGATTGGGTCTGCACCTGCGGCTATACCCACACGGAGCTTTGCAATGGAACGCTGGAGGCGATTGAAGCCCTGTGCACGTGCAGCCATGAGACGACCCGGTGCAGCCTGTGCGGCAAAACGTTTGAGCGCGATGCGCCCGGCGCGTTTGAGTACCCGCACAGCTATGAGATCGTCCTGGCCGAATGCACGTGCAGCCTTGAGGTAAAGCGCTGCGTGTACTGCGGCGACAAAACAGAGCAGCCGGGCACATACGAGAACTATCCGCACAGCTATGAAAACGGCTTCTGCCGCTTCTGCGGTATGCCGGAGCCAGTCGCTCCCGGCCCAGACCCGGACCCGGATCCAAATCCCGAACCCGGCCCGGAGCCCGATCCGGGCACGGAGGAAGGCCCAGAGGAATAAACAGGAGGAACACAGATGCAGGAAAAAATCAAGGAAATTTTAGACCAGATCGAAACCGTGATCGTTGGCAAGAACGAGGTCATGGAGCGTATCCTGATGGCGATTCTGGCGGGCGGTCATGTGCTGATGGAGGACGTGCCGGGCGTTGGTAAGACGACAACGGCCATGACGTTCGCGCGCGTGCTCGGCTTGCAGACGCGTCGTGTGCAGTTCACCTCCGATACCATGCCGTCGGATATCATCGGCTTTTCCGTCTATGACAAGGACACCGGCAAGCTGGTCTACAAACCCGGCGCGGTTATGACGAACCTGCTGCTGGCCGACGAGATCAACCGTACCTCCAGCAAGACGCAGTCCGCGCTTCTGGAGGCGATGGAAGAGGGCCATGTCAGCATCGACGGCAAAACGCATCCGCTGCCCGACCCGTTTATCGTCCTTGCAACGCAGAACCCCGCCGGCTCCGCCGGTACGCAGATGCTGCCGAACTCGCAGCTTGACCGTTTTCTGGTCAAGCTGACCATGGGCTACCCGGACTTCAAAAGCCAGGTCAGCATTCTCGAAGAGCGGCACACGGAAAACCCGCTTGACCGCGTCCACCCCGTCGTCGGCGCGGAGGAACTGAACGCGCTCAAGCAGCGTGCGGCAGCTGTGGAAATGAAGACAAGCGTTTATGAATACGTCACGCGTCTGGCGGAGGCGACGCGCGTGCACCCGCTGGTGCAGCTGGGCCTCAGCCCGCGCGGCGCGCTGGCCGTTTGCCGGATGGCAAAGGCGTATGCCTATGTGCAGGGCCGGGATTACGCGATGCCCGAGGACGTCGCGGCGATCTTCCCGGACGTCTGCTGCCACCGCCTGATGCTGAGCACAAAGGCCCGCATGATGGAGCGCAGCGCGGAGCAGATCGTGGACGAAATCCTGAAAAACGTGGAAATGCCGGTGATCCGGAAGAGCCGGGAGGGCGTATGACCGTACTTCGGATCGGATATGCGCTACTCCTGCTGACGGTTCTGGGGCTGGACGCGTTCTGCGGCAGCATCCTGAGCGCAGCGGCGACAGCCCTTCTCGTGCTGACGCCGCTGGTCTGCGCTTTGCTGCATCTGCGTGCGGCGAAAAAGCTGCGTGTGCGGCTGGACGCGCCGGTCAATCTGGAAAAGGGCGAAGAGGGTACGCTGCGCATCCGCGTGGAAAATGCAAGTGCACTGCCGGTCTGCCTGCTCGGTGTACGGCTGCGGCTGACAAATCTGCTGACCGGCCAAACCGCCGTCCGGCACTACCGGCTGACGGCCCGGCCCAAAAGAACCGGCGTGTCGGAATACCGCATTTCCAGCGCGCACTGCGGCAGGATTCAGCTGACGGCAGAGCGCTGCCGCCTGTATGACCCGTTCGGGCTCATCGGCATCCGGCTGGGTGAGCCTGCGGTCGCGGCCATGACCGTGCAGCCAAAGGGCTTCGTGCAGAGCGTCTATGTTTCACCGGACGCGAATTGTCCGGACGACAGCGAGAATTATGCACCCGACCGGACGGGATACGATCTGGCCGAGGTCTACGCCCTGCGCGAATACGCGCCCGGCGACAGCCTGCGGCAGATGCACTGGAAGCTGTCCAGCAAGCTTGACAAGCTGGTCGTCCGGGAGCCGTCGCTTCCCGTGCGCCGCTCCGTGCTGGTCTTCTGGGAGCGGACGCAGACCGCCTCGCCGGAGCAGTCCGACGCGCAGGCCGACGTTGTCGTCACAGCCTGCCGGTCGCTGCTGGAATCCGGCGTGCAGTTCACCGTCTGCTGGAACGATGCGCAGGAGCAGCAGTGCGTGAGCCAACCCGTGCGCAGTGTCGATGAATTGACGGGCCTTCTGCCGCGCCTGCTCTCCGCAGGCACGGCACAGGGCGAAAGCGGCGCGGCGCTGTTCTGCCGGAGCAGCGGCGAGGCCGTCCTGTCGCACATTTTGTACATTACGGGCCGTGTCCCGGAGGATGCGGCTGAGCTCGGGCGCTTCGGCCGCCTGACCATATTAAGCTGCGGGGCAGACGCGCCGGAGGCGATCGCCTTCGACGCAGAGCACTATGCCGAGCAGCTTTCCGAACTCGAAATTTAAGGGGGAACGGGCATGAAAAAACAGGATACTGCCGCGTTCTCCCTCATCCGCTGCGATACGGAGAAAAAAATGCCCGCACTGGCGGTGCGTGCAATCCGTGCTGCGCTCTTTTTCGCCGGACTTCTGGCTGTGGCACAGGGAGCCGCCGGGATCTGGACAAACTACGGCTGGCTCTGGGCCGCCGCAGGCGCTGCGGCGCTGGTCTGGCAGAGCGTGGCGCTTGGACTTCCGCGCCGCTGGCTCCGCGCTGTGCTTCCGCTGCTCTGCCTGATCTGCGCAGCGGCCTTTTCCAGGCGCTTCCTCGCGGGAGCCATTACGGTCAGCAGCTCCGCGGGCGAGACGCTGACGAAGGCCACGGGACATATCCTCCTGCCGCTGGCCGGAGTGGGAGCGGACGCGGCACTTTTTGTGGCTATTTCGGCGGCACTGCTCGGCACGCTCTGTGCCTATGCTGTCCGCTGGTCGCCGACCGTCTGCGGCCTGCTGCTGACGGTGCTGTCTGCGGCGCTTCTGGCGCTGCTCAGGCCGGATTCAGCGCAGGTCTGGATGGCGGCGTGCCCGCTCTGCGCGGCTCTGCTGCTGGCAGGCGGCGCGGCGGATCACAGGGAATCCGTTCCACTGATTTTGGGCTATGGTACATTGGTGGCGCTGGCGGGCGTGCTTGCCGCAGTGCTTCTGGCCGTACCGGGACTGCGAAGCGGCACATTGTTTTCCGAGTGGGGCGCGGCCTCTCGCGCGGCGCTGCATGAACTCCGGTACGGAGCCGGACAGGCGGTGCTGCCGGAAGGGGAATTTTCCGGGTTTTCCGCCGCTTCTGAGCAGACGCCGTGCCTGACCGTCACGATGGAGCAGCCGACGGCACTCTATCTGCGCGGCTTCACCGGCGATACCTTCACCGGCACGGCATGGCAGGCGCTTGATGCGCAGACGCTTGCCGAACAGACCGATCTTCTGTACTGGCTGCATAAGGAGGGCTTCTACCCGCAGACGCAGCTTGCCGCCGCGTCGCGCGGCCTATACCGGCAGGAGCAGACGCAGACAGTCCTGATTGAAAATACCAGCGCTTGCAGCGCCTATGTATACGCGCCCTACGCGCTCTCCGCGCTCCCGCAGGAAAGCGCACTGCGCACAGACAGTCTGGAAAGCACCAAACTCCCGGCCAGCGGCCTGCGTGGAGCGCGGCAGTATCGCTTCACCATGCCCCTTGCCCCGGAGCAGACCGCAGCGGAGTTATTGGACGCGCTGCGGGAGCAGCCGGAGAAGGCAGACGCCTATCTCAGCGCAGAGGGAAGCTACCGTGCGTTCGTGCAGGAGCAGGACGTGACGCTGCCTGCGCAGATACGCGCACAGCTTGCTCCGATTCTGGATGAACTCTGCTGGGAATACGGCTCCGCCGGTTCTCTGACACCGGAGCAGGCACAGCTCTGCACGGCGCGCTTTCTCGAACAGCTGGACGCGCTCCGCGAAGCCGGAACGGTGCTGCCGCTGGACGAGCTTGTAAAGGATACAACCTACCAGACCGCGACCCTGACCGTTCTGGCCCTTCGCTATTACGGCATCCCCGCGCGCTATGCCGAGGGCTTCGTCCTCACGCAGGAGACTGCCGCGCGTGCGCAGGCCGGTTCTGCGATCACCCTGACCGCGGCAGACGCACAGGGCTGGGCCGAAGTCTATCAGGACGGCACCGGCTGGATGCCGCTGGCTCTCACACCGGGCTACGGCGAGTTGACCGACATTCTTTCACCGCATCAGTCCGAATCTGCCAGCCAGACCGGAGATGCACACACGGACGACGGTTCCATCGCGCAGGCGGAAACGATAGAGGACGAAGCGGACGAAACAGAGGATACACCGCAGGAGAAGCCGGATGACGGCGCGCAGAGCGCCCCCGCAGTCAAAGCGCGGCTCTGGCTCTGGATCGTGCTGGCAGTTGGACTTCTGCTTTTCCTGCTGGCAGCCGCCGCGCTGCTCGGATTTGCAACGGCATGCAACAACGAGGAAGATCAACCGAAGGTGGTATCTATGTACGGGGTCCCGTACAAC
>OLXR01000424.1_pt1 | contig 19219 bp, 20 predicted proteins | sample 1673941 | NCBI WGS metagenome assembly OLXR01 (sample SAMEA103958134, study PRJEB25191) | human gut metagenome
TGCTTACCGTATTGACGGCAGCAGTTCTTGCTTTTTCCTTAACCGCTTGCGAAAAACATACTCACGACTACGCTGCCGTTTGGTCAAAAGACGCTACATACCATTGGCACGCCGCCACCTGCGAGCATACCGACGAAGTTAAGGACAAAGCGGAACACTCTTTTTACAGCGGCTTATGTACGGTTTGCGGATACCAAACGGCTGACTATCCCAAAGGATTGAGATTTAAATTTAATCCTGATGAAAATGCTTATTGCGTTACGGGTTTGGGGACTTGTAAAGACACGAATCTTGTAATTCCGTTTGAATTTCAAGGACTGCCCGTAATCGGAATCGGAGATAAGGCGTTCTATGTCAATACGTCCCTTAAAAGCATAACCCTCCCCGACAGCGTGACGAATATCGGAGATTATGCGTTCTCCGGTTGTACTTCTCTTTCCGACATAAACATTCCCGACGGTGTGACGAGTATCGCAGATTATGCGTTCTCCAACTGCACTTCCCTGACAAGTATAACAATCCCCGACGGCGTGACTAGCATAGGAGAGCGGGCGTTCTACGGTTGCGCTTCTCTTTCAAACATAAACATCCCCGAAAGCGTGTCGGTTATCGGAGATTTGGCTTTCTCCGCTTGCACCTCCCTCAATTGTAATGAATATGACAACGCATATTATCTCGGCAACGAAACCAACCCTTATTTGGCGTTGATAAAAGCTAAGAACACTTCCGTTACAAGTTGTGCCGTCAACGAAAACACAAAGTTTATTCTAAGTTACGCATTCTCAAATTGCGCTTCCCTCACAAGCATAACAATCCCCAATAGCGTAACGAGCATCGGATTTTCTACGTTCTACGGTTGCGCTTCTCTTTCCGGCATAAACATTCCCGAAGGTGTGACGAGTATCGCAGATTTTACGTTCTCCAACTGCATTTCCCTGACAAGTATAACAATCCCCGAAGGTGTGACGAGTATCGGATTTTCTACGTTCTATGGTTGCACTTCCCTTAAAAGCGTAACAATCCCCGAAGGTGTGACGAGTATCGAAGAAAATGCGTTTTACGGTTGCAATTCCTTAAAAAGCGTAACAATTCCCGAAAGTGTCACAGATATCGGCGATTCGGCTTTTGCCGAATGCAATGCAGTGGAAACGGCTACTGTACACGCAACGGCTATAAGCTTTATTCCCAAACCGAATCTTAAAACCGTAGTGATTACCGGCGGAACAAGTATCGGATATTCCGCATTCTCAAATTGCACTTCCCTGACAAGTATAACAATCCCCGAAGGCGTGACGGATATAGGAGATATGGCGTTCTTTAATTGCACTTCCCTTAAAAGCATAAAAATTCCCGAAAGTGTGACAAGCATCGGACACAGCTCGTTCAGAAGTTGCAGTTCCCTCACAAACATAAATATCCCCGAAGGCGTGACAAGCATCGGCAATAGCGCGTTCTCGTTTTGCAATTCTCTTAATTATAACGAGTATGACAACGCATATTATCTAGGGAACGAAAACAACCCTTATTTGGCGCTGATAAAAGCCAAGGACACTTCTGTCGAAAGTTGCTCCATCAATGAAAACACAAAGTTTATCATGAGTTCCGCGTTCGAGCAATGCAGTCTCCTGACAAGCATAACAATCCCCGACGGTGTGGCGAGTATCGGAAGTTGGATATTCGCGAAATGCAGTTCTCTAAAAAGCATAACTCTCCCCGACAGCGTAACAAGCATAGAAAGTTATGCGTTCTACTACTGCACTTCTCTTACAAGCATAGCTCTCCCCGACAGCATAACAAACATCGAAATGTGGGCGTTTGCCGATTGCAGCGCTCTTACAAGCATAATCTTACCCGACGGCGTGACGAGTATCGGACTCGGAGCGTTCAGGAATTGCGCTTCACTTACAAATATAACTCTCCCCGACAGCGTGACAATCATAGAAGATTCTGTGTTCTACGGTTGCATCAAGCTTACAGATATTACCTACAACGGAACATTGGCGCAATGGGACGCTGTTGCAAAACATTATTTATGGGATACAAACACAGGCGACTACACAATACACTGCACCGACGTAGATATAACAAAAAATTAAAATATTTTCATTTTTGTCAATCTTTTATCCGTCACGGCGATTTAAAAACGGCGCGTAAAACGCCGTTTTTCTGTTTTGTCAAAAAACCGCACTATTCCGCATTCAAAAAGTAATTTATCAATCAGAAAAGCGAAACCGCGCTTAAAGACAAGCCTAAAAACAAAAAAATTTATACAATAAAGGAATTGCGCGCTCTGCGACAAACATGGTATAATAATTGCGTCAAACAGTCAAAAACCGTCTGTTTCGACGGGTTGCGGCAAAAGCTCGATAACTGCAACCAAAAAGGAGGATATTTTATGAAAAAATTTTTTTCTGTTTTGCTTACCGTATTGACGGCAGCAGTTCTTGCTTTTTCCTTAACCGCTTGCGAAAAGCCTTCCGAAGGATTGGATTACGAATTAAACGAAAATCAAAATGCTTATTATGTTACGGGCTTGGGAACCTGCGCGGACACGAATATTGTCATTCCGTCCGAATATCAAGGATTGCCAGTAATCGGTATCGGAAACAGAGCGTTCTACGGTTGTACTTCTCTTACAAGCATAACAATCCCCGACAGCGTAACCAGCATCGGTGAATATACGTTCTACGGTTGTACTTCGCTTAAAAAAATAAAAACCCCGAACAGCTTGACAAGCATAGGCGAGGGAGCGTTCTATTATAATACTTCTCTTAAAAGTATAACTATACCGGACAGCGTGACAAGCATCGGAGATTACGCATTCTGTAATTGCAGTTCCTTGACTAGCGTAACAATCCCCGACAGCGTAACCAGCATCGAAACTTGGGCGTTTTCTTATTGTACTTCTCTTAAAAAAATAACAATCCCCGACAGCGTGACAAATATCGGAAATTATGCGTTTTGGGAATGCCCCCTTACTTATAACGTATATGACAACGCATATTATCTCGGGAACAAAAGCAACCCTTATTTAGTTTTGGTAAAAGCTAAAAGAGATGATATTGCAAGCTGTTCCATAAATAATAACACTAAATTTATACATAGTTCCGCGTTCCAAAATTGCACTTCCTTGACAAGTATAACAATCCCCGACGGCGTGACAAGTATCGGAGATTCTGCGTTCCGGCATTGCAGTTCCTTAACTAGCGTAACAATCCCCGACAGCGTAACCGACATCGGAGAATACACATTTGAATATTGCCATGCGCTTAAAAGCGTGACAATCGGCAACAGCGTAACAAATATAGGAACGCATACGTTCTACGGTTGCAGCTCTATTACAAGCATAATAATCGGCAACGGTGTGACGAGTATCAAAAATTCTGCGTTCTCAAATTGTCCTTCCCTTATAAGCATAACCCTGCCCGACGACTTGGCGAGTATCGGAGTGAGTGCTTTCTCGCAGTGCATTTCTCTTACAAGCATAGCAATCCCCGACAGCGTAACCAGCATCGAAACTTGGGTGTTTTCTGGTTGCATTTCTCTTACAAGTATAGCAATCCCCGCCGGCGTGACAAGAATCGATTATATGGCATTCTCCAGTTGCACTTCTCTTACAAGCGTAACTATCCCCGAAAGCGTGTCGAGTATCGGAAAGCATGCGTTTTTATATTGCACTTCCCTTACAAGCATAACCTACAACGGAACAATGGAGCAATGGGACGCTGTTGCAAAACATGACTCTTGGGATACAAACACAGGCGACTACACAATACACTGCACCGACGGCGACATAACAAAAACCAAGCTGTCGACGGACGCTTAAAATTTTTTTCGGACGCGCCGTCAATCTTGTTCAAATCCGTTGACTTTTTTTCCTCTTGCTTTTATTATTATCTCGGCAATCAGAGGCGTATTTTTTGCAGCGGCAAAGCGCGCTCTTTTTTGTCCTTTCACGGGAGAATATTTATTATGGATTACAAAAAATATTTCAGTAAAATCGCTTACGAAATGAAGCCCTCCGGCATCAGAAAATACTTCGACATCGCGGCGACGATGCCCGACTGTATTTCTCTCGGAGTGGGCGAACCGAATTTCGTCACGCCCGAGGTCGGCTGCAAAGCCGCAATCAAATCCATAGAGGACGGGATAACGCGCTACACCTCCAATTCGGGACTTATCCAATTGAGAAAGCTGATTTCCCGCTACATGGAAACTCGCTACGGCTTGTCCTACAATCCCGACAACGAAATAATCACCACCGTAGGCGTCAGCGAGGGCATAGACATAGCTTTTATGGCATTGTTGAACCCCGGCGACGAGGTGCTGCTCCCCGAACCGTGCTTCGTGTCATACGCGCCCGCCGTCCTGCTTGCGGGAGGCGTTCCTGTGGTCGTCAAATGCGTCAAGGAAAACGGCTTTATCATCACGCCCGAAATGCTCGAAGAAAAAATCACGACCAAAACAAAGGCTATACTCATGTGCTACCCCAACAACCCCACCGGAGCAATCATGACAAAGGAACAGCTCCAAGCGGTGGCTCCCGTTTTTGAAAAGCACGATTTGATTGTCCTTTCCGACGAGGTTTACAGCGAACTGACCTACGGCGGACTCAACCACGTGTCCATAGCAAGCCTGCCCCGTATGCGCGAGCGCACAATCGTTTTCAACGGATTTTCCAAGGGATTTGCCATGACGGGTTGGAGGTTGGGCTACGTCTGCGCTCCCAAGGAAATAACAGAACAGGTGCTAAAAATCCATCAGTACATGATTATGTGCGCGCCTACCGCAGCGCAATACGCCGCCGCAGCTCTACTCGAAGACGGCCTTTCCAACGATTTTGCGGAGGTTGCAAAAATGCGCGAGGAGTACGACCGCAAACGCAAATTCCTCTACCGCTCTCTCGGAGAAATGGGTTTGGAGTGCTTCGAGCCGAAAGGCGCGTTTTATATGTTCCCGAGCGTGGAGAGCACGGGTGTGGACGGAGAAACCTTTGTCGAGAGGCTTATACACGAATACAAGGTCTGCTGCCCCGCAGGCATAGCCTTTGGAGAAGCGGGCTACTACCACATCAGGATAAGCTATGCCTACGCTATGGAACAGATAGAAAAAGGCGTCGAGCGTATGGCGAAGTTTGTAAAACAGCTGCGCTCGGAAATGAAATAATAAAAAACGCGCTTAAAGGCGCGTTTTTTTGTTGTCTTTAAATTTGCCGTTTTTTGCGTAGCGGCTTTTAAACCGACTTTCAGTCCTCTCTGCCGAGCAAAAAGTCGGGCGTGCAGCGGAAAACGTCCGACAACGCAAGCAGATTGTAAACGTCGGGCAAGGAGCCTCTTTTCGTCCAATTGTAAAAGGAAGAAGCCGCGCCAAGTCTGCCCGTGCGTTTGAGCATATATATTTTTATTTCGTGCCGTTCTTTGAGAAACAAAAGCCGCTTTGAGAAATCGGGCAGATTTGCGCGCGGGCGGGTCAGAGAGTTTTCCTCCTCAAACCCCAGCAAATACAAAAGCGAGCAGCCGAAAAAATCGGCGAGCTTAACAAGACTGCGCGTGCAGGGAAGAGAGGCGCAGCGCGGCGACAGCCAACAGCGCAGTCTCGACAGACCGACGCCGCAAAGCGCGCTTATTTCTTCGGGCTTCAAGCCGCAGTCGTACACAAGCTCTTGCAGTCTTTCGGCAAAACGTTTTTCCGCATTCATATCCGTATCCCCCTTTTTTCAACGCGCCGCCCATACCGCGACGGAAAAATACCTTTCCCGCCGATATATTAACACAATCGGGAAATTTTTGCCACGACTATATGTGTCGCCCGCGCTTCACGGACTGTCGTACTTTTTCAGCAGCGGATACTCGACGGCTATCAGCTTTTTGGCAAAAACATTGCAGCTTTTTACGTATCTGTCGACGGTGCGGGACGCGACGTGCAGACGGCTTGCGATTTCCTCGTAGCTCTCGTTTTCTCCGTTTAAAAACACGAGACAAAACACGCCGTAAAAAACCGTGCCCTTGTCCATGTCGTAAAGATACAGATAATCCGAAAGCCTGTCGAACAAGCGCCCTATTTCGCAGCAGATAATCTTGTCCGTCGAGGTGTTCCCCTCCCGTATAAGCTTTGCAAGCATATTGCTTCTCATTGTTCGCCCCCCTGTAAGCATCAAAAAAAGCCACGAAAAATCGTGGCTTTGCGTTTAAAAGCAAAAAGCGATTGACGTTAAAGACAAAAAAGCTGAACCGATTGCACCGCGCACGGGTTTCGACCGCGGCAAAACGCGCAAAAACGGCAGTTTTTCCTCCGAAAACGCGGCAGTCCGCGCGACATAAATACGCGACGGAAAAAGAACGCCCGAACGCGCTATTTTTCGGTGAACTCGCGCAAAAAGTCCGTGAGCACGTCGAGCTGAGCTTTGTTCAGGCGGGAAAGCATGGCAATCAGCTCGCGCGTCTTCACCTCGTTTTCCTCGCTCTCGTTTTCGGCAAAAAAGTAAGACAGCGAAATACCGAAAAACTGACAAATTTTCTCTATCGATTTGAGCGAAGGCGACCGAGTCGCGTCGCGGCTGGCGTTTTTCTTCCATTGATACATGGTCGTGGAAATTTCCGTTTCCTTCATCAGGGCGTTCATGCTCATATGCTTTTCTTTGAGCAATTGCTCCACACGCGCCATTACCCGCTCTCTGTCCATTGCAGCTTCTCCGTTATCTACTATTTTAATAGATATTCTGCACGGGTATTAAATGCTTTATACTACTTATTTACGGTGCAATTGCACCAAGCCCAAAAAAACAGTCGGCTGCAAAAAAAGGCAAGCGCAAGGGCGCTCGCCTGTCAACTTTGTCGAATTGCGGACTAAGAACCGATTTCCGACGGCATAAATTTCAATATTTCCATAAAATCCGCTCCGAGCAGAAACCTGTGCGTATCCGGCTCTATTGCCACGCCGTAAAGCTCTTTGTTTGCCTCGACTGCTTTTATCAGCTCGGACACGAGCGCGCGGCGTTTTTCCGCTTTCCCCTCCTTAAATCCCGCAAAAGCTTTGAGATAGCGCCGCCCCCTGTCCGTCAGAAAATCGCTCATGTCGCTTTTGACATACAGAAAGGAGTCGCGCAGACAGCGCATAACCGCATACAACGCCTTGTCGTCGCGTCTGCCGTCGAATTTTTCCAGCAAAGCTTTCAGCACCGAGCCGTCCTCAAGCGAAGCCGAATCGGGGCGGAAAGCAGGATTAGCGTCTTTTTCGTCGAGGTAATAACCTACGCACCGTTCCGTTTTATTCATTTGTTTTCCCTGCCTAATTTTTTGTAAAGTGCGATTTTTCCGCTCGGCAAAACCGTCGTATTACACCCGCCGTCCCAAACGCCGCAGACAACGCTTTTTTCTTTCGGACACGCAAGGCGCAAAAAGCGTATATGTCGCGCCGCCCGTGTGTCCTCGTCGATGCGTCCGTTTAAAAGCGCGAAAAATCCTGTGTCTGTATTATAGAATAAAAAAACAAAAAGGGCAACCGAAAGTTTGCCCTTTTTCGACATAAAAACCCTAAATATCTTTATTTTCGACCTGTCGAGCCGAAACCGCCCTCCCCTCTTTCGGTTTCGGCAAGGCTGTCCGCCTCCACAAAAGCCGCATTGAGAAAAGGCGTGACAACTATCTGCGCGATTCTTTCCCCGTCCTCTATTCTCTGCGGCTCGTCGCCGTGATTGTGCAACGCAACGATTATTTCCCCGCGATAATCCGAGTCCACGACTCCCACCTTGTTGGCGGGCGCAAGTCCTCTTTTGGACGCCAGCCCGCTCCTTGCGAAAACCAGCCCCGCATAGCCCTCGGGGATTTCCATCGCCAGCTTGGTGCCGACGAAAACGGTGCCGTGCGCGGGAATCTCCGTCCCGCCGTCCACGCAGGCGTACAAATCGGCGCCCGCAGCAAACTCGCTGCCGCGGGTTGGCAGCTTGGCTTTGGAATCCAGCTTTTTTACCTTGACCGGTATCATTTTTTCTCCTTTTCGTAAAACTCTTTTGCAAGCACGGTCTCCCCCTTGCGGAGAGACTCCTTCACGTCGATAATTCTCTGATTGGAGCTGCCGCGGAAACGGAGTTTAAGGTCTTTCTTTTCCTCGACAAACTCTCCGTCCACCAAAACGTCGATGTGGGAAAGCATTTTCAGCGGCTCCTGCCATTTGAGCGCCATATCGCCCAAAATATCGCGCTCGAACAGATAACCCGTATAGCACCAGACGTTCTTTTGGGGATACCTCTCTCCGAACTCCTCGAGCAACTTCAAAAGCTCCGCCTGATTTGCGCGCTCGAAAGGTTCTCCTCCGAGCAGCGACAGCCCCGAAATATAATCGGGAGCGCAGGCGTCTAAAATTTCTCGGGCTACCTCCCGCGTAAAGGGCTGACCGTAGTCAAAATCCCAGGTTTCGGGATTGAAGCAGCCCTTGCAGTGGTGAGTGCAGCCGCTGACAAACAGCGACACGCGCACTCCCGTTCCGTTGGCAATATCCGTTTTTTTGATTGTAGCGTAATTCATAATCAATCAGATATGCAGCACTCTCGCCTTGATTTCCTTCGTTTTGCCGAGGTTCCAGAAATTTTCTCCCAGATAACCGCAGGTGCGGCGCGTAACGTTCATCTTGGAGTGGTCCTTGTTGTGGCAGACGGGGCACTCCCATTGATTGTCGTCGTTGATTATGATTTCTCCGTCGTAGCCGCATACGTGGCAGTAGTCCGACTTTGTGTTGAATTCGGCGTAAAGTATGTTGTCGTAAATGAACTTGACTATGTCTTCAAGCGCTTTGAGATTGTGGCGCATATTGGGGATTTCGACATAGCTTATCATACCGCCGGAGGATATCGGCTGAAATTGACTTTCAAATCTGAATTTGGAAAAAGCGTCTATTTTTTCCCTCACGTCCACATGGTAGGAATTGGTGTAATAGCCTTTGTCGGTGACGTCCTCTATTTCGCCGAAGCGCGCTCTGTCAATCCGCGCAAAGCGATAGCACAGCGACTCCGCGGGCGTGCCGTACAGCGCAAAGCCCAGTCCCGTCTCCTTTTTCCATCTGTCGGTTGCTTCGCGCATATGGCGCATGACTCTGAGCGCAAACTCTTCGCCCTCGGGCTGCGTATGGCTGACTCCCTTCATGAGCTTTGTCACCTCGTAAAGCCCTATATACCCAAGCGAAATGGTGGAGTAGCCGCCGTAAAGCAGCTTGTCTATGGTCTCGCCCTTGTTGAGGCGCGCGATGGCGCCATATTGCCAATGTATCGGGCTGACGTCGCTTTTTATGCCCTTCAAAGCGTTGTGACGCACCATGAGCGCCTCGAAGCAAAGCTCGAGCCTTTCGTCGAACAGCTTCCAAAAGGCGTCCTCGTCCTTGTTGGCAAGTATGCCTATCTGCGGCAGATTGATGCTTACCACGCCCTGATTGAAACGTCCCTCGAACTTGAAATTGCCGTTTTCGTCCTTCCACGGCGAAAGAAAGCTTCTGCATCCCATGCAGGAAAACACGTTGCCCTGATAGGTGGCGCGCATCTGCTTTGCCGAAATGTAGTCGGGATAAAGTCTCTTGGAGGAGCACTCGACCGCAAGCTTTGTGATGTAGTCGTATTTGCCGCCTTTGAGACAGTTGTGCTCGTCAAGCACGTAGATGAGCTTGGGGAAAGCAGGCGTGACGTAAACACCCTTTTCGTTTTTTATGCCTTCGAGACGCTGACGGAGAATTTCCTCCACTATCATGGCGTTCTCTTCCAGATACTCGTCGTCCTTGTCGAGGTTCAAAAACAGGGTGACAAAGGGCGACTGACCGTTTGTGGTCATCAAAGTGTTAATCTGATACTGTATGGTCTGAACGCCGCTTTTGAGCTCTTCCCTCAGGCGGGCGTCGATAAGTTTGTTCATGGTCTCGTCGTCGAGATGTCCGCCGGCTATGCCCGAAATCTGACGCGTTATTTTTTCACGGCTGCGTCTCAGATATTTGCCGAGATGTCTCACGTCCACCGACTGACCGCCGTACTGACTGCTTGCGACCGCGGCGATAATCTGAGTGACGATTGTGCACGCGACCTGAAAGCTCTTGGGACTCTCTATCAGCTTGCCGTTCATGACCGTGCCGTTGTCAAGCATGTCGCCTATATTGACAAGGCAGCAGTTGAAAATCGGTTGCAGAAAATAGTCGGCGTCGTGAAAATGCAGCACGCCGTCCTCGTGCGCTTTGGAGATTTTTTCGGGCAGCAAAATTCTTTTTGTGAGGTCTTTGGACACCTCGCCCGCAATAAGGTCGCGCTGAGTGGACGCCACCACCGCGTTTTTGTTGCTGTTTTCCTCCATCACGTCCTTGTTGCTGTTTTTGATAAGTCCGAGTATGGACTCGTCCGTCGTGTTGGCTTTTCTTATCAGCGCGCGGGTATAGCGATAGATAATATACTTCTTCGCAAGCTCGAATTTGCCCAGCTCTACAAGCTTCTTTTCGATTATGTCCTGCACGTCCTCGACCTGCATTTTGTTTTTGCCGAGTCCTTCGATGTACGCGATGATGTCGGCAATCTGCTCTTTGTTTACTCTCTGCAAGGGTCTGACCTCGGCGTTTGCTTTGCCTATAGCCTTTTCGATTTTGCTTTTGTCATACTCGACAACCCTGCCGTCTCTTTTGATGATTTTCATTTTCCTGTATCTCCGTCTATATATATTTTCTGCTTATATTATGCTTCAAATAAATCAAAAAAACACAAAATGTTGTGTCAAGGGATGCCTATATACTACAACATATTGTGTTGCAAATGTCAACGGTTTTCAGCCAAATATTTTTAAAAAATTTTTTTCTATAACTTCTATAAGAAAAAAATATACAATAAAATTTTTCAGGGATTTTGAATTTCGGCTCTCGAAGCAAGTTATACTATCTTTTTTTGCGCAAGTCAAGAGACTTGAAAAATTTACACACCTTTACCCGAAAACTTTGTCGCTACAGCTGTTTAAAAAAATCAGTCTCGGCTCTTTCCCCGGACCTGCGAGCATAAAACTCTTGTCAAACACGTAGGCACAAAGGCGCGCACGTTGCTTGAAAGTATTTTCCGCTTCCCGAAAACGAATAGTCCGTCAAAAAACGCGGTTTTTAAACCGCGTTTCTTTTTCGCCCTCTAATGCAGTTAAAACTCGATGCCTTTGCGCGCGGGCTGACCGTGCTCGAAGGGATGCTTCTCCGCTTTGATGTAAGAAATATAATCCGCCCTGTCCTCTATCGACGGCGCAACGGAGTGCCCCGTGAGGACGACCTCCAGCTTCTCCGGCTTGTTGTCGAGAAAATCCAGCAGGCTTTTTTCCGGCAACACCTCCATATTGACCGCGTCGAGAACCTCGTCGAGAATAAGCACGTCAAGAGAGGCGGCTTTTTTTACCGCAGCCTCAAACAGCTGTGCGGCGTAACGACGGTAGTCGGACTTTTGCCTTTCGTTCATATTGAACCAGAAAGGCAGCGAACAGGGAGCGTCCCCCAAGGAAAAATTCCGAATTTTTCTCAAAGTGACAAGCTCGCAGCTGTCGTTGGCTTTGAGAAACTGAACGAGGTGCACCTTCATATCGTTTCCGCAGGCTCTGATTCCCAAGCCAATGGCGGCGGTGGTTTTCCCCTTTCCGTCTCCGTAATAAACGTGTATAAGACCTTTTTGCATGACCTTATTGTACAGCGTTGCGGCAATTTTGTCAAACCCCGACGTTTTACAATTTTAAAAATTTGATAAAACCCGCCCGTCGCGCAGTGTTAGCCTGCGTATTCGTTTGACCTGTTCGATATGCTATGGTATTATACAGAAAACTTTTGGTTAAGGCAGGTATATTTCCTTATGGAAGAAGGCAGTTGTAGCGACGCCGTTCCCCGAAATCAATTGAATACGACAGACAAATCAGGCGTAGTCCTCTCCGTTTTCGGCGTGGGCTATGCCTTTTTTCGCTTTGTCGGGGAGGTTGCGGCGGTGTAATAATTTGCGCTTAAAAGGACAAATATACATTAAACGGAGGTTTTTTTGAAATGACCGAATGTTCGGCCATAATTTTGATAGTAGTTTTAGGCATTTTGCTTTTGTTTTCCGCTTACTTTTCCGCGACGGAAACGGCATTCACGGGATTTTCGCAGGCGAGAATGAAAAATCTCGCGCAAAAAAAGAAGAGCGCGAAATTGGCGTTGAAGCTCAGCGAAAATTACAACAGGATTTTATCCACGCTGCTGATTGGCAACAACATAGTAAATATCGCCGCGGCGTCCCTCGCCACTTTGGTTTTCACCTTTTATTTCGACGATTTGGGCGTAACTCTTTCCACAATCGTCATGACGGTTTTGGTGCTTATTTTCGGCGAAATATCCCCCAAAAGCCTTGCCAAAGAGCGCCCCGAGGAGTTCGCCTGCTTTGCCGCGCGCCCTCTTCAAGTGTTTATTATCCTGTTTTTCCCGCTGACCTTTCTTTTCGACTGTTGGAAAAAGCTGCTGAACAAGCTTTTCAGACTTGACAAAAAACGCCCCTCGATGACGGAGGAGGAGTTTCGGATTATCGTCACGGACATAAAAAACGAAGGAGTTTTAAACCAAAACGAGCACGACATAATACAGAACACCATTCGCTACGACGAGCTGCCCGTGTCCGCCGTCATGACAAAGGCGGAAAACATAACCGCGGTAGATTTGAGCCGACCGCTGACCGAAATCAAAGGCATGTTCGAGGAGTCCAACTACTCCCGCGTGCCGGTTGTAGACAAGAGCATCGACTCCGTACTCGGCATAATGTATCGGGCGGAGTTTTACGAAATGCTCTTAAACGGAAAAAGCGATATAAAGGAAATTTTGAAGCCCGCTTTCTACACCTCTCCCGACGAGAAAATTTCCCTTCTGTTCAAAACGCTGCAAAAGTCGCAGCAGCACCTTGCCATAGCGGTAAAGGACGGCAAAACGGTAGGACTAATCTCGCTCGAAGACATTTTGGAAGAGCTTGTTGGCGAAATGAACGACAAATACGATACGGAAACCGTCGCGGCGGCAGTCGCGTAAAAAATCCCCGTCCTTTTGGACGGGGATTTTTTCAACCAAAACGCGGCAAAATCAGGTTATATCTATAATATACGCGTCGTCAACGTCGAGGAAGCTGTCTATTGGCATCATGACGTTGCCCCTATACCCCGAATTGACAAGATAATATTCCCTTCTCGTTGTGTAGTCGTAAGTAAAAAGTATGTGTCCGTAAACAAGCACCGCATGCTTTACGTCCTCCTCGGTGTAATACGTAATCGTGTCGCGGTTCGCCACCTCCTCGTGATGCATAACGTATCTGAAACCGTCAAGGAACATCACTACGGGCTTTTGCGCGGCAAAAGCGAAAATGCACTGAGTCAAATCGGCTGTTCCCTTGGACATAACGGAGGTAAAGGTAACGGAGCGTCCTCTTCTTTCCACGTATTCGGTGAGACCCTTTTTGAAATTTCTCACCGTAACGCCGGTAGGCGACTGCTTCATAAGCTCCATCAATTCCTTGTATTCATCGTAAAATGCGTAATAGCTGTTGTTTACAACTTTCGAGCCTTCGTAAACGTCTCCCGTCAACAGCTCGGGATATTCGTAATCGTAAAAGCCCAATGCCGTAAATCCCGCTCTCGGAGCGCATTCTATCATGGCGTCATATGTGGCGAAAGCGGGAACGTCTCTGCTTGTTTTGTTTTGCCATACATCCTTCATATTCCAATTTATCGTTTCCTGAGTTTGCGACGCATAGACGTTTGCGACGTTTCCGACAAAGAGAAACAGAAGCGCGGCTGCCATGAAAACAGCCACAAAGAGCGTAAAAAATAGTTTTTTTGATTTCATAAAAGAAATCCTCCTTTGAATTTTGTCAATCAATAAACAATTCAAAGCAGGATTCGGTACGAAAAAAGCCGACGAAAATTGTCGGCTTAAATCAATTTACTATACAATTTATCAACTGCAAGCATAATTTTAAAGAATTACTTTCCAAAAGCAAATTATCGTTCTTATATACAATCAGATATGAATGGTTTTTCTTATCTAATTGTTTATAAATCGCATATCCGTTTATCGTATATACCAATTGGTCTTCGTCAAATTTTTCCGAGTCGCTGTTCCATATATTAAAAATCAAATAATCATTTTCGTTGATATACTTAAATATAATATCCCTTATTTTCCACTCATTGTTTAAAGTAAAGGCAAAAGACTTTTCGCTCGCAAATTTGTCCAGCATATCGTAGGGCAAACGGAAGCAATCGGGCACAAACCCCCGCGCGGTAAACTCGTCGGTATCCTCGTATATGACTCCGTTGTAGCCGATTATCGAGCCGTATGCACCCGCGCCCGTACCTATGAGCAAAAGCATCATGCACACGGCGACAAGCGCGCGCTTGAAACGAAGATTAAGCAGTTTTTTTCTGCGCGCTCTTTCCCTTTGCGCGGCGGCGTAAAGTCTGTTTTGTTCCGCCTTGCCCTCAAAAACGGGCATATTAAGAAAATTCTGTTCCGCAAGACAGGACAGCCGAAGTTCAATGTCGCTTTGACCGACGCGACGGCGTGACATTGTTTTTCTCATACTCGAAAACCCCCTTTTCAAGTAAAATTGTGTATTTATTATACATTCAAACAAACGACACGCGGCAGACTGACCAATTTTCGCAATGTACAATCAATAAATTTAATTATTTGTGCAAATTCAACAATTTTCGTCAATCCTTTCTTGACGTTTGCGGGTTTCCCGAAAAACTAACCGAGTCTGTCTTTAAGCTTTTCCACTATCTTTTTCACCCTGCGTTTGAGCACGCTGTCCGGCACGCCGTAAACCGCCGACAGGGTTTTAAACGTCAGGTCGGCTTCGTATTTCAAGGCAAAAAGCTCTCTTTCTTTTTCGTCGAGGCAGGACAGGGCGCGACGCATATCGAGTTCTTCCTCCGAAAGCAGACTGCGTCCTCCCGTTCTGACCAGGCGGGTGTCGGTTGCCACCTCGAACCTGCTTTTGTTAAGCTCATTCAGCGCAAGATTGCGGGCGACGGTAAAAATCCAGCCGAAGCAATTGGAAAAATTTTTTATCGGGCGGCTGTAAAGACAGAGAAAAACATTGTGCACGATGTCGTCCGAAGCGTCGGCGTTTCCCGTGTAACCGTTGACGAATTTGAGGAGCGGGAGTTTGAGCAGAGAATAAAGTCTGTCGAAGGCGGTTTCGTCCCCTTCTTTGAGGCGCATGACAAGGCGGTTGACTTCTTTTTTGTCGATATTCATAAAAAATAATCGGGTTCTCCCCTGAAAAAGTTAAAAAATATAAAATAAAAAGAAAAAAAGTTGCTTTAATACAAATCAGCTTTGATATGATAGCAAATTTTTCCGTCCAATGCAAGCATATTTGTAAAATATGCTATATTTGAACAAAAACCTATTTCCAAAGTGTTCGAAAACACAAATTTCCCCCGATTCACACCCTTTTATTGACAATCGCCGCAAAAAACTATACAATATAAACGCTGACAAGAATTTGACAATAAAACGGCAGGCAAAGGGGCAGGAATGGAAAGCGAGACATTGAACGCGGAAATAGACAGATTGCTTTTCAGGATAAAAGCAGGCGACGCCGACGCTTTTTGCAGCTTTGTGGACGCAACCAAAAGACCGTTGGCATTGAGCGCGTTGGCTTATCTCAAAAATGCAGACGACATCGAGGACGCGCTGCAAGAAACCTATATTTCGATACTCGTCCACATAGACGGATACTGCTCGGCTCAAAATCCTATGGGTTGGGTTTACAAAATTTTCAAAAACAAATGTCTGTCCATTTTGCGAAACAGGCGCAGCGACCTGCCGTTGGACTTTGCCGCGGACATAGGAGCCGCTTTCTGCTTTGAACACACGGACAGTATGCTGCTTGTTCAAACGCTGATGAACAATCTCACTCAAAAAGAAATCAAGGTTGTTTCCATGAAACTTTGGTTGGATATGACCTTTGAGGAAATCGCGTCCGCCGCGCGCATATCCAAAGCGGCGGCGCACAGAACATACGCGCGGGCGCTGAAAAAGTTGGAGGGCAGCCGTTCTTTCAAAGAAAGTCTCTGCGCCGCGTCAAAAACGCTTAGCTACGGAGGGGAACAAACATGAAAAATATTTTTGAAACGCGCACGAAAACGGAAAAAGCGCTGTCCGAACTGCCGCAAGACGTACAGCCCTTCAAGGACACGGACTTTGCAAAAAACGCGCTCTCGCGGCGGCAGTCCGCCGAAAGAGCCTGTTCGCTGCGTCGCAAACGCCGTCTGTGCGCGGCGCTTTCCCTTGCGGTGTGCCTGATTGTCGCAGCCGCCGCAATGGTTTCGGTTCTGTTGCTGAAAGGCGACGCGGGCTACAACGGCAACGGCGATTACGAATCTAAAACTGTTTTCGATTTCGGATTTCAAGACTACAACGGGCTATACGGGACGGATTTCCCCGTTTTGCCCCCGGATGTCGGCGGCTCCCGCACGTTTCAGACAATAACACGAACAAAAAACCGAAAGGTAGTCCTGCTTTGCGAAACGGCAACCGAACAAAGCCTGACGGTTCAGCTTTACGTAGCGACGGAAGAAAGCTCGCACTCCGACGCTCTTGACGCGCTTTTCCCCGACGGCTGCCTTGAAGAAACGTTCGACGGAGTGTCGGTGGAATATTTCGGGGAAACGGCTTTGCCTCTGACCGCCGCCCGATTCCGCATCAACCGAGACGACGTTTTCCTCGTCGTGCGGCAAAGCGACAGCTTGGAGCTGCTTTTCAATATTTTAAAAGAAATAATATAAAAAAGGAGTCTAAACTATATATTTTTTTTAATTTTGATTTATTTAACTATGCCTCAACATTATAGTAGCCAAGTGCAATTCCCATGAAACCTTCATTCTTTGTGATAGGGAAAAGTAGACCTATTTCACTTGCATCTTCTGCAAAAATACCACTTGTGCTTGGAACAGTTTCAGTTCCTGTATTTGAACTGTTGAATTGAATCAAAGAACTGTTCTTAAAATTTTGTAAATCAATATTACCAAGAGCATAACTTGCAAGCGGATCGCCATCTACCATAAAGAGTGGAGCACCTGTTGAACTTGAAGCGGATGCATACGCCGAATAGCAAGGATCAGTGCTTTCAAAATTGATAACTTCTACGCCATCTATAGTTAAACTCCCTCTAATTGGAATTGATGTTGGACCTTCTGCACTTGAATGTTTAAACAATACTTGGAAGTTGAGATATGAATATTCGCCTTGGCTTTCAGCAATCAAAGTCTTAGTATTCAAAGATTGAGCACGGAAAAGTTGATCTATTGTCTGGATCATTTGAACATAACCAGTCGCACCATGTTGAACAAACCATGACTCTGTTCCGTTGACCAAAGATTCAAGAGTGGAATTTTCTACATTTATATATGTTGGAAGTCCATCCTCAACAGTCTCAGGTCCTGCTTTATAAATATGGTCAGCGATAATTGCAGGTCCACCTGAATTCGTCAATTCACTATTTATGATATCAATTTGCCCAGCGCCCCACGCATAGATGTTGCAGTTATAACTATCGGTTGCCACAACATTATTTATCAATGTATAGCAGTTATTTCTATATAAATGATAATTGCTGTTATTTCCTTGTGGGAAGAAACTGATATAAAATGATGTAATATTCATATTATCTAATGTTGTATTTATATTACCAGTCTTCATCATAATAAGTCCACCCGCTTTAACTGTTGTCAAAATTTCATTTGCACCTTCTGCGGCTGTTGACTTGTTAGCATTACCAAAAAGATTAAAGTTTTTGATAATTGCAACAGAATTATTTTTATAATCCTCTTCTTCAAGAAGCCCACTTGCTGTTCCTTCTATCATAAATAATTGAGCGTGGCTTTCACCACCGCCAGGCTGCCATGTGTTTGAAATATATGTAACATAAGGCATATCACTTGCATCAATAGAATAATAATTTCCAATCATACTGAAAGTTTCGTTTTTGCCAACATTGTGTTGCAGTATGCTAGAATAGTCTTTAAATGAACCATCAATATCATTAGCATTCAAAATATCATAATCAGATTGATTTGTAGCACCAAAAGCATCCATTTCTTCTTCTGTATAGAAGAAACTACTTGGAACACTATCTTTTGTAATTGTTAAATCTGTATGCAAAATAATGCTGTCAACATCTGTTGATATTCCATTTTCAGATTGAATTTCTGCCCATGGAGAATTTGAACGATTATCCATTGCAGAAAGATCTGCAACATCATAAACATTCCATCCATCCACAACTTCAACTACAAAAGAGAAAGATGGGTTTACAACGTCAGTTGCAAATGGATAACTATCTGCTACATTCATAGTAATTCTAAATGTGTTGTTTATTGCATTTTCAGTAAAATCAAGAGTTTGATTTTCATTATCCACTTCCACGTAATATGCAACATCCGAAACAGCAGAGAAACTGTCACCTTCTAGAATTTCAATAGTGGTTTCAGTCGTAAAGGTTGAAAGTTGGTTTATGTCACCGCTATCAAATAATGCCAAAACTTGAGGCTTGAATATAAATTCATTGGCATCACCAACATAATAAGCACTTGTTGAATCTTTAAATAAAGTTTTATTAGCGTTGAAATCGCTTATCGCTTCAGGTGCTGCAACGCCATAAACATTTAAAACGCCGACAGGCACAACCATCACGTTAACTTGAATTTCGTGACTTTCTTCATCTTCAGTGCCCAAATTTTCTGTATATGTAATAACTAAAATTCTTTCCCCTTCGGTGGAAGTGTCGATTGTGGAAAATGACAAACTTTCATCACTTCCTTCAATTTCTTCAGTTGATTCGTCATCATAAGAAATAACAACAACCACATTTGAAAAATTTGGTGTTGAACCAACATTCACTGTTGGCATTGTCCCATCCTTAATGGCCATGCTAACAAATTCTTTATTTGGATCATCACCACAGCAACCTGCCACTAAGAATGCCACACCAAATGTAAAGACCATAAGGAAAGTCAGCATAATCTTTTTCATAAAAAACTCCTTATCTCAATTTATGCAAACATGAACACATCTGCATTTGACAATTTCAGTATAAACAATTTGAAATAAAGTTGTCAAACAATTTTCTAAAAAAATATTTTTTTGTTTTTTTAGTTAAAAAAATTTTAACGATTTTATTTTCTTCTAATTTATGAAAATTATAGTAAAAATT
>OLXR01000452.1_pt1 | contig 18234 bp, 9 predicted proteins | sample 1673941 | NCBI WGS metagenome assembly OLXR01 (sample SAMEA103958134, study PRJEB25191) | human gut metagenome
CCAAAGAGAGATTTTCCATGCCATACTCCATCCTGTAGTTTTATTTCCACGGTCATCCAGAGATTTTCGTGCTGCTTTAAATACTTCTGGAGTACTATCTGTAATATCACATCCCGGATACAATCCAAAGAGATGGGATACGTGGCGGTGTTGTGGCTCACTTTCTTTGTATTCTTTATCCCACTCCAGTAGTTGTCCCTTACTGCCGATCTGGTATTTTTTCAGTTTATTCCTTTTCTTGATTAGCTCAGAACGGAAATCCATATCGGTCTGAAGTATTTCTGCCGCTTGAATGGTATTTGAAAATAAAGAGCGGATAATGGCTATATCCATTGTACTTCCTTCACAAACGGATGCCGGAGTATGGTCGCCCATGAGATAAGCATTCTCGGGAGAAGTGCTGACAGGGGTTACCAGTTCACCTTTGCTGTTCTCGACTAACCATTCGGAACAGAAAGTGGCCGCGCCTTTAAGTATCGGATAGTATTTCTTCAGGAAATTGGCGTCTTTAGTAAATAAATAGTGTTCCCACAGATGATTACATAACCATGGACCGGACATATTCCAGAAAAACCAGTATACAAATCCATCTGACGGATATGCTTCTCTCCAAATAGATATATTATGATGAATAGCCCAGCCGTTCAGACCGTACATATCACGCGCAAGATCTTTTCCCTTATCTGCTATCTCTTCAATAAGTTTGAATAAAGGTTGGTGGCATTCTGATAGATTAGTGACCTCTGCCGGCCAATAATTCATTTCCAGGTTGATATTTAAAGTGTAGCCTGAGTTCCATGGAGGCAATATCTGGTCATTCCATAGACCTTGCAGATTTAAGGGCTGACCTTCACCCCGGGAGCCGGCTATCATTAAATAGCGTCCAAACTGAAATAATTGTGCGATCAGTGCCTGGTCTTCTTCATCTTTGAATCTTTTTAATCGTTCGTCTGTAGGTAATTCTTTTTGCTGTTTATTCGCAGGAAGATCGAAAGATACTCGGTTGAATAAAGCCTGATAGTCGGTGGTGTGTTGCCTCTTTAATTCTTTGTAGGTTTCTCCCTCACTGATTCTCCGATAGTTCATGATCGCCTGATGCGGATTTTTTCCTTCTTTGCTCGGACTTTTACGTGGTCCGTTATAACTGGTGGCTGCATACAACATGAGAGTCACTTCGCTGCAATTCCGGGCAGTGATCTGATTGTCTGAAATGGACAATTGTCCGCCTTTATGGGTTGGAAGTAGACATGCTTCAAAAAAAGTGCCTTTTCCATCCATTTCGTTTCCATAAATCACTTGTTTTTTCTGTATGATGTGTCCTGAAGCATCAAAGTATTCCGGATGCAAACGTTGAGTGTTAAAGCGTTTCATGTGGTCTGTGTCTCTCCGCTGGGCATGTGCAGGTGCCTGTCCCTTCAGATAAACTACTTGCGAATCGGACTCCTTGGTTACAGGATGTGGTGAAGCCAGATAGGCGGTGAAATTTAAAACAGGTTTGGAAGACTTCAAATGTATGACAATAGCTTGTGCCGGATAGGATGCAAAAACTTCTCTGCTTATGTCTACGCCGTTTTGTTTATAAGAAGTTGTAACCACTGCATTTTCCATATCCAGCGAGTGCATATAATCTGTAACAGCTTCTTTGGAATCAAAGTCGATATACAAATCTCCAAAAGGTTGGTAAGCTTCATTCAGCCTGCCAATCCATTTTTCTTGCATGATGGTGCCTGCTTCTGCATTTTTTCCTTCACCAAGTAACTGGCGTATATGAGCAAGATCAGGTACTATATTTATGTTTTTGGGCGCTTCCGGTTCTCCGCTATAAAGAGTATTCTCATTGAATTGTATTCTCTCTTTTTGAGTATCTCCAAAAATCATAGCTCCCAGACGTCCGTTTCCTACAGGCAATGCCTCTTCCCATGCTTTTGCAGGAGACTTATACCAGAGTGTCAGATGGTTTTGAGCATTGGTACCTGCTATGCCAAGGGAAACAATAAACAATGTTATTAATCTATTCTTCATATTAATTATCAGCTTGTTGTAATAAAAGCGTATAGTTTTCCCCACGGATAGTAGAAATGGTAATATAGGTTTTATCCTTTTCCCTGTCGAGGGATACTTCCACTGGTTTTTGAGGACTTTTCACATTGTATAGTCCATTGATTGTCAGCCGGGTATCATAAGGCTTCTCTTGTTGTATCACGTCCTCTTCCGTCAGTAGCCCCATATGTGCATGAGATATTCTTCTCATATCCGGTTTATAGACAGAGAGTTTAAATGAATTGTCTTTCTGCTTTTCCAGTATATAAGAAAGCGGAATATTCACTTGAGAAACCAGTTGCCCATCATACGTCTTCTGTGCATTGAAGAGAGCGCCGCATGTGATTTCTTTCGTTTTATGAGTAACGATATGCGCATCATTATCTTGAGCTATCACTTCTATCGGACTCTCATTGGACAATAACTGACGGGCTAATACGTTGTTTTTATTTTTGAGTATATAATAATGATATTTAGCTGCTTCCGGAGCATTCCCGTGTTCTATATAAGCTCGTGTATGTGATCCCTCACAAGATGTTCGGACGGCTCCTCCTTTAACTGCATACATGAGTGAAGCGTCTGTCAGGATATATCCTTCCGGTATTCTTTCTTCACCGGTATTTCTGCTGAATGACTGAAACAATGTAGTCACGGTCGGATATCTTTTATCTTTGGTTTGGATATCCGAGCCCAGGCAAAACAGAAAATCTTCGAATACAAATACAGATTTGTTGGCACGGAATGATTGATCATATGTGATGTCGTGCATTTTGAAAGAAAACATGGCGTTTTTATCAGAAGCATATACCCCTGTTAAGAATGTTTCATCAGAGAAATTGCGATGTCCGGAACTGGAACCACCTTTATCTTGTAATATTTTATCAGGTAATACTTTAGTAGTAGCTCCCGGAATATAATTCCAGTCAAAGTCAAGCTCTTGCGGGTTAAAGGATTTGTGTCTGTTTTTAAAGTCAAAATATTCTATTTGACCATATGCCAGATAACGTCCTTTGGTATTTTCTGTAGCAGAAGATTCAAAGTCCCATATATAGCGGCTGAATCCCTTGATATTAAAATGGAAAAGACTGTCTTTGGCAACCAATAATCCGGAATAAGGCATAAAGAGTGTACCGGTGACAGGTTTTTCTTTGGTAATGGAAGTTGATGCCAATTGAGCCATTAACTCAATTTCTCCTACGGTGCTGGTATATGCCAGATTGGAGTTCACATTGCTGATGTATTCTGTAATGGCCTGTTTATTATCACTGGATTCCAGTATTCCTTTAAAAGCGGCGGTCAATTCTTTATCCGGTTCTTTAAATGACAGAGCGGTATAGGCAAATGCTGGTAACAAAGTCTCTAGAATCTGTTGTCCTTTCGGAAAGCGTCCGACTGTTCCGGCAGGTACATCCAGACCGGCACAAAAGAAACGGAAAGTCAATAATCCTTGTTTCAGATTATGCAAGGTCGTTTCAGACAGTGCATAAGGAGTATCGTGTAACAAATAGGCGATTAATGCACCTGCGTAAAGTGCATGAGGGTAATAGGCGCTATTATAAGGCCCTCTGTGGTGATAGCCGGAGAAATCGGCTTTGAACGTTCCGAAGAATCCCGGTGCAATACCTAATGCGTTATCCATATAATGCTTGAATGCGGTCAGGGCAACTTCTCTTTCTTGTATTTTGTTTTGTGATAGAGCATATATTAGTTTGGGAATAGCCAGCGCGCGTAGGTTGTCTGCTACTTCGCCCGGGTGCGAAGGAAGTTGATAGCATATTTCGAACATGGTAAACCAGTTTAGTGACTGAAGTTCACGCTCTAATTGTTCAGGAGATAATTGATCTTTCAGCAGGAAGAATGAATGAAAATAGCCCGAACTTCTCAGCTTTTCAAAACATAAGGTTCCCATGCTGCTACCGTCTGCCCAACCTTGGTCGTTGAACCAGTCATAAATATAAAGTGCTTTTTTAAGACTTTGGGCATTTTTATTTTTACGGTAATCCAGTGCTAACGGGAGCAAGATGTTTTCGTTGATTGTTCTGAATTTCTTGGCTTCTATTCCATCTATGGTACTGGGTGCACCCATTGGAAATAATGGCTCTCCCTTAGGAGTACGATCTTCATTATATTGTATTTTAATCTTTTGAGCAGCTTTCAGGCCATTTTGAATAAATACCTTTTCATTTTCTCTTCTCATTTTCACCCACTTTTCGGATGATTGCTGTTCGCTGCCAAGATACCATGCTGTTAGTCTGTTTGTAATTACCGTAATCTGATCATCTTTATCTGTGATTACTTTTTCTACTTTTGGAATAGCATTTCTATAGCCTGTAAAGTCGGGAATTAAGCTGTAGTCAGTACGGTTCACTTTATATTGTGCATCTGACATATTCTGCCAGGAAACTTTAGGTGTAAATTCTAAAAGGTCGATGTAAGTGACTCCTTTTCTGGTATGTTGCGGAAATTGTATTTCGACAGACTGAATACTACTTTTAGATGGCATATTCATGTCTCCTTGAAATTTAGCCCAAATGCATCGCCAACCTTTAAAATTGAGTAGAAAGGGGAGTTGGCATACTTCTTTTTCAGCCTCATTTCTGAAAGAAAAGACTATCTTTTCTTTGATGGGGGATTCATTATAAATCCATACATTCATACCTCCATTTTTACTTTTGCATGCTTCGGAAATACCGGCAGGTGAGGGGATGGTAAGGATATCTCCTTGTTTCCAATTGATTTGGAGTGACTGAGTACCTGACTTATATTTTTCGGAGGAGATGCTGAGCGTCCCTTTATCCGCTTTCCAATCTTCGGGTACTATTCCATTCTCAAATGAATAGATTTGAGAGAATGCTGATTGGCTGATAGCTAAAGATATCAGAAGAATGGCTGTGCTAATATTCTTTTTCATGGTATATAGAAATCTGTGGACTGAATGATTAAATAAAAGCGTTACGAAAGAAAGGGGATTTCTTCGGTAACGCTTTCATATTATATTATGGTGAGGTTATTTACCATCCCGGGTTTTGATCAAATTGAGTACATATATCCATTTCCTGTTGTGGTATGGGGAGTAGCTCATTCTTGTTCTTTTTGGTATAATCGACACAAACATAATATCCGTAACCGCCACTATACCAATCCACTAAATCTTGAGATGTTTTTCTGATACTTTCATAATAGATTCCCCAGCGTACCAGATCTTGTCGGCGATGTCCTTCAAATGCCAGTTCGTAAGCTCGTTCATTACGTACAGCTTGCTGGAATTCGGTATAAGACATTCCGGATAAGTCTGAAGCACTGTTGTCGGTTTCTACCGGAAGACCAAAGCCGCGTCTGCGTACCATATTGATAGCTTTATACGCTTCATCGGTCGGTCCTTGTTTCCATTCATTCAAAGCTTCGGCATATAAAAGCAATACATCGGCATAACGCAATATGTACCAGTTAATGTTGGAAAGATTGGCATCAACCAAGTAGTTGGCACTGTTCACATATTCTTCTGTATCCCATTTTCTCGGGCATACGTTATCGATATACGCTTTCTTTAATGCGTCTGTTGCGTCGTCTTTAATAGCGTCTTCAATATTGCCGCTAGTATTGATTACGAGCTTGACTCCGTCTTCACCGGTTTCGGTGTTTTTACCATATTTGTAATCAGCAAAAGAATACTTCCATCTGTTATCGCTTTCACGATCTTTCCAGTCACGCAGGAAAGTTGGGATAACACGCCAGTTACCGGCATTACGAACGCTTCTGATACCGCTTGCCTGTACACCGTTCCATTTGCCAATACGTCCACAAGGGTCATTAGCTGATACTCCGGTAACAGTTGGAGCATAAAAACTTACTTCGATCAGACTCTCGTCTCCATCCCAAACGCCATTACAAGTGTTCTTCCATAATTGTTCGAAGTCGGAAAGCAGATGATGTTTGTCCGATTCGACCAGAATTTTAGCAGTCTTCGCTGCATTTTCCCATTTGCTTGTATCATGTACAGGGTAGCCTGCCCAAGTAGCATATACTTTAGTCAACAATCCGAGTGCGGCGCCTTTGGAGAGACGGAAACTGTTGTCGGAACGTATATTATCATCTACTGCATAAGGCAGGTTGTCGATGGCATATTGCAAATCTGCTTCTATAAATTTGTATACATCTGCCGGATCAGCTTGTGTGAAGGTAGATGGATGCTGACGGGATTGAGCCGTATTGGTAATCAATGCTACATTTCCGAACCAGCGTACTAACTCGAAATAGTACATGGCACGCAGACAACGCGCCTCTGCCATATAAACAGCTGCTTTCTTGTAGTTGCCTTCGTCATAGGTTCCTATTTTTTGTCCCAGTGTTTCGATAAAATCGTTCGCATCATAGATAGCACTGTACAGGTTAGCCCATGTCGTTGCGATTTCGGTCTGTGAACTGGTATAAGCATTAGAAGGAATCAGACGGAGTCCGTCAGTACTATTACCCGTTACTTTGGCTATATCACTGGGAATAGTAAAATACAAGGATAAGTGGAAACCGTAAATACCATCCTGAACCATGTCACGATATACACCCAGAAGCACATTCTCAGCTTCTGCTGCATTCTTCATGTAGTTTCCTTTCTCAATTTCTGTATAGCTGGTTTCATCTAACGAGCAAGATGAAACGGTGATTGCACAGGCTAATGTGCATAAGTAGTATTTGAATTTTTTCATTGTCTTTTTTGTTTAGAATTGAACTTCTACGCCAAATGTAAATACTCTACTTTTTGGATAAGCACCCCAGTCGAATCCTGGCATGAGCGGGCTGCTTTTCATATTCACTTCCGGATCATAACCACTATATTTAGTCAGGCAGAATAAATTCTGGGCCGTACCATACACACGTAGGCGGTTGATATATGCTTTCTTGGTCCACTTGTTGGGAAGTGTATATCCTAAAGTTACATTTTTTAAGCGGAGGAACGAACCGTCTTCAACAAAGCGTGAGTATAATTCATACTTCACATACCCTTTCGCAGAAGGCACGCGATTAGAAGCGTTTGTCGGAGTCCACCGGTCGGCAACTTCAGCCAATTGGTTACTGCGTTCGTCTTGCGATTGTGTATTAAACATACGTGTCGCATTATAAACGTCATTGCCATACTGGAACTGGAACATGAAACTAAAATCAATATTTTTATAATTGAAAGTGTTGGTGATACCTCCATACCAGTCTGGCTGGCCATTTCCGATGGTAGTACGATCGTCAGGCGTAATGATACCGTCTCCGTCTATATCTTTATATTTCACCATACCCGGTACTGCTGTTTTTCCTGCATGTTTGCTGATGTCTGCCACTCCGGGCTTCAGTTGCATAGTACCATTAGGGAGCATGTTGAAGTCAGAAGTTTGGTATACACCGTCAAAAACATATCCATACATCTGTCCAAGAGAAGATCCTACGATTGAGATATAGTCATTTCCGTTGAAATTACTGTTGAACTTAGTAGCCGACTGTATGTATGATGTTCCATCTTGTAACGCTTTCAATGTATTCTTGATGAATGAAATATTGAAATCTGTCTGCCATAAAAAATTGCGGGTTTGAATATTAGTAGAATTGATATTCAATTCGATACCTTTATTTTCAATTTTACCGATATTTTGCCATTGTGAGTTGAATCCGGTTACATAAGCAAGTTTTTGTTCAAGCAACAGGTCTTTGGTGTTCTTTAAGAAGAAATCCGCTGTCAGATTCAGGCGATTCTGGAAAAGACCCACATCAATACCTAAGTTGGCAGTAGTAGAACCTTCCCATTTCAGGTCTTTGTTAGCCAGTTGTTTCGGATTCAGTACAGTTACCATTTGTTGTCCCAGTCCATATTTGCTCGATGTATACAAATCCATAGACAGATAGTTGGTGATACGGTCATTTCCTACTGTACCCCATCCGAGACGGAGTTTAAGATTTGATACCGGAGTAATGTTCTTCATGAATTTTTCTTCCGATACACGCCATGCAGCAGAGAATGACGGGAAATATCCCCATTTGTTTTTTGCAGAGAATACCGTAGAGCCGTCAGCACGAACGGTAGCAGTGAACAGGTAACGGTTATCGAAATTGTAATTACCTCTTGCAAAGTAGGATAACAGTTTCTTGTCACTTCTGGAAGTAGATACACTACTAGGAGTAGCTCCTATTCCTAAATTGTCGTTACCGAGATTTGCGAATGGGAAGTCTTTAGCTTGTCCATACAGAAGTTCTGAACTCCTGAATGCGAATTCGTGTCCTAACATGACATCAAATGTATTTTTCTTATTGATCTTCTTTCTGTAAGTCAATGTATTACTGCTCTGCCAACGCAAGTCTTTCTGCATTTGTGTAGAACCATAAACACCACCGCTACGGTATGCCTGGCTGGAGTCTTCACCATAGAAGATATCCCTTCTTGTATTCGTTGTATTGTAGGTGGCAGATGCTTTGAACGTAAGATCTTTCATCAATTGGACAGTCAATGAGGCATTGGCTCCCCACAACTCAGATTGTCTCCGGTCTTTTACAGCTTCAGCCTGTTTGATCGGGTTAATTTGTGAGTAAGTTGTGTTCTCGCTTAGTTCCAATGGGTCGAATACAGAATTCAGAAGTTCATCGTTTGTAACGCTGTTACCTCCGGTAGGACGGAAGCGCAGAATATTAGATAGCATATTCAGTGTTCCTCCGGTACCTGAAGTACCGATACCTTCTTTCACAGTATTTGCGTAATTGATAGTGGCATCGAAGGTAATGAATTTATTAATCTTTTGGTTGATACGCAATTTACCTGCATTCTTTTTATAACCGCTGTTTGTGAAGATACCATTTTCATCGAAATGTGAGAAGGAGGCAGCATACTTAGTTTCTTTTGTACCGCCACTGATACTGAAATCGTGGTTCTGAGACCAAGTCGGCTTGAACGATTCACCCTGCCAGTCAATTCCCGGATCGGTTAGATAATCTTCCAGAGTTTGATGACGATAAGGTACTCCGTCAGCATCATTTCCTTCCTGAAAGTAGGTTGTTCCGTATTTAGTCGGATTGAGTTCTACTTGTAATGCGGCAAATTCATATGTGCTCAACATATCCAGTTTTTTAGGAATGTTACGATAAGTGGCAGAGCCGTTATAAGTAATAACTGGTTTTCCTTCTTTACCGGATTTTGTAGTGACCAAAACTACACCATTGGCAGCACGAGCACCATAAATAGCTGATGCAGAAGCATCTTTTAATACTTCGACTGATTCAATATCAGAATTAGGAAGGTAGTCAATATCACTCACTTCAAAGCCATCGACGATATAAAGCGGAGAAGAATCTCCGTTTACTGTGCCGACACCGCGAATCTTGATATCGAAACCAGAACCGGGAGTACCATCCGATTGGGTGATTTGTACACCGGCAATCTGACCTCCGAGGGCTTCTACTACGGATCCGGTTTTAAAACCTTCGATAGATTTGGCTGCCACGGAAGAAACAGAGCCGGTTAAGTCGCTCTTTTTCATGCTGCCATAACCTACGACTACCACTTCGTCCAGCATAGCATTGTCCGGAATAAGTTTGAGGTTCAGGTTCTTTTGTCCTTTCAGTTTGATTTCCTGATTCTGGTAACCAATATAGCTGACTACCAATGTTGCATTATTGTTTGCTTTGATAGAGAATTTTCCGTCAAAGTCTGTGATTACACCCTTTTGAGTATTCTTTATCTGGATGGTTGCTCCAATTAAAGGAGTGTCAGTCTCGTCGAGCACCGTACCATTCACTGTAATTTCCTGAGCGAAGGAGGTGATTGCTATCAAGAGAGCCAAGAGGGTGAGATACCCTCTTTTGCTCAATGTGTTCACTATAGATTTATGTGTATTCATTATGATATATATTTATTTCGTTATTGGAATTTCGTATCAAACCAGATTGCCAATGGGAACATTGATGATCCGCTGCTGACACCACCTGAATTACCATCTGTTACGAACGTCATCTGTCCAATCATTACTCCGTTAGCATAGCCATATTCATTCAGCCATTTGTTTGGATTGATTTTAACAGCACAGTTGTTGGTTGCATCTACATATCCTAATGGTGCGGCAAGCCTGGAGGTATTGTCGTAATATGATAACGGCCACTTCTGTCCGGTATTTACGCTTGCAACTCCAATTGACTCATAATATGCTTTCCAAAGGCTGTACATGAAGGTGTCATTACCACCACCCGGTTGACCATTTTTGTGTTCTGCAGGTCCATTGATATTATAGTAATTAAAGGTACGGCGGTAGTCTGCAATAAATGTACTTAAGTCTGTACCTGTTATTGTGGGGGTTACGGAACTTCCTCCGGTACGTGGATTCACCTGGAATACGAATGGAGTATAATTCACTGTAACTCCGGCTACAGCACCCGAGCAATGGATAAATACAGGAGTCTTGATGGTTATTTCACCTGCAGTACCTTTACCTGTAGTTGCTTTAACGAGGATCATAAGAACTTTAGCGTTTGTCCATCCTGCGGTGAAGGTAATCGTACCATTTTCATCAATGGAACCTCCGGATATACTGGAACTGCTATTATCAATAGTCCATTCTACTTCTACACCTTCCGGTATATCTGTTTCTGCTACTGGAATAGATAAAGAAAGCAGAGCGTTGTTGGATGTAACTCTATATTGGCTTGCATAATTTTGAGCAGGTGAAAGATTTAAATTATTTCCCCAATGCACATAAGTGAAATAATATGGATTTGTTTTGATATTTAATTTGAAAGAAGCCTGCAATTCACTTTTGTTGTTTTTAGCCAAAACAGTAACTGTATGTTGACCTACCGGTATGTTATTTCCTTTTTTAGCAGAAATTGTACCTGTAGTCGCATCGATAGTCAAATCGCTTAATTTAGAGTCCAGATTGACAAATGAGAAGCTGACTTCATCTCCATCTATTGTCTTAACGGGGTGTTCAAAAGCAGTCGCTTGAATGAGTTCTTCTGTGTCGCTGTATTCGAATTTGGTAATAGGATTAATAAACTCTACAATAGTCATTGTATATGCGTTCTCGAAATCAGTACTTCCGTATTGATTCGTTACAGTTACGGATACTTCACAGGTAGTGCCGATTTCCATCTGATTGTTGGCTGCCAGTGTGATAACTCCTGTCACAGGATCAATCGTAACGGAAGAGGAGGTCGGGCTTACTGATTTGATAGCATAAGTCAATCCTTCGGAAGAGCCGACTAATGTCGGTACAGCAGATATATTTTGAGCATTTTCTTCTACTTTGACCGTGTTTGGAGTATAAGTCAACGTTAAAGGTTTAGAAGTTATATCTATTTCTATGGCATTTTCAAAGATACCTTCTTCTGCTGCTTCGTCCACAATTGCTGTGGTTAACTTTAAATCAAGTACATATTTGCCCGGTTGAATTTTAGATTCACCTTTGACAATAGAAATCTCACCTGTACTGGAAATAGTGAAGAAATCATTCTCCTCAACCAGTACTCCGTCTTTACGTACATTGGCAATGATATATTTCTGAATAGAGATATGATCACCTTCAGTAGTAACTTGTGCAGTAGGTAACTCTACTGTGCTTTCTGTACTTATGATGTCAGCAAACTCTGCACTTATTTTATTAGGTTCTACACTGATACCATCCGGTACCGGTTTCATCATATTAATCGTTACAATATCCTTAAACTCATAATAGTTACCATTAGAATAACAAGATACACTTAAGGTATATAGTCCTACAGGCAATTCGCTTGTATTGGAAAGTGAAATTGATCCTGTATTTGTGTCTATTGCAAAACTATTTGTATCATAAGTTTCGCCATTCAGAGTTACGCGTGTTATTGCAAAATCAGAAGGAGCACCTCCAATATAAGTAGGAGCGTCCAAATTAAAACTCATAGAGGGGCCTATGTCAGTGATACCGGCATAGAAAAGCGCAAACTTGGTAGAGTCAGTTGTCTCCGGGTCCGTACAGGAGGAGTTCGTGACACACAACCCAACTACCATTGAGATTGCCAGGAATCTTGAAGTAATGTTTTGTAATTTAGATCTCATTTTTTCTTAGGTATATTAAATTATAAAGTATAAGACAGTTCGTATTTCTTGCCATTGATAGTCACTTCTACAGCAGCACCGTTTGTATGGAATGTACCTGCATCTTCGCTGGAATTATCGGTAAACTGAGCATCCATAGTCAGTTTGTCAAGTGTAGAAACAGCTTCGAATGGATAGATTACAGTAATAAAGCGGGCTGCTCCATTCTGTGGTTTCCGTATCGTGTATTGATACCCTTTGCGTGACGCATTCTTCTCTCCTAATTTATTGGAAACGTCAGAACTGACATTTGATTTGTCGAAATCTTGGTTAGTCTCAGCAAAAGTGCGAACCAGCATATTATTGTTTGCAAATGTGGTATGTGCGCCATATTGGTAAGAAGCGGACAAATCATCATATACAGTTTCATTGGCTTCGCTTGAACAAAGATGGAAATTCAGGTTGATTTTGTCTTTGTTGCCATCTCCGTATCCTTCATCTACCAGTACGAAGAATTCTTTATCTACAAAGAATACGGCACGACGGTGAGTGAGACCGGCTTTGATCTGATTCTGAGTGACCAGAATTTGTGTGTTCCCTTTAGTTTCATGCTTAAGGAATTCACCTTTCATATATCCATCGGCAATTGTTGCACTTAGAGCTGTCATTGTATTGTGGTTCTTAGTTGCGAGGAATGTTTTGCGGTCTTCATTACTTGCACTTGTTCCTCCGTAAGAATATACACCGGCATCCGGGAAGAAATTACGTCCGTTGCGATAGATACCGAATGTTCCGTTATCGGGTTGGCAATGCCATTTGTTATCCGGATTGTTATTATTCTTCAGAATCATCATGGTTGAGCTTTTTCCCCATCCGCTGCGCAACATATAATAGCCGGAAGCGTCGTATATCTGTACCAGGCCGGCAGGTGTTGTTCCTTGCTTGCCTTCTGTTGACATCCATTTCATTTCTGCATCATCCGGGAACATTTCAGAGTACTGTCTCAGGTTTCTCAATAATACATTTTTAGTATAGGAAGCAGAACGTGTATCGTTGAAGTTATCAATTGTATAATCCGGATAGATGATATCCATAACAAAGCGGGCTGCTTTTCTCAACTGTTCTATGTAAGTAGAAGGAAATAAGCTTAGCTTGTTATTAAGTTGAGCGATTTTATATATATTATAGAAGCCGGCAACTACTCCGATATGGTAACTTGGGTCCAGCTCATTTTGAACTCCATCCTCCAGAAATTGTGCGGTAATCTGTTCTGTGATCTTTTGCGAACCTTCACTCAACCATGCTTCCGCATTTTTGAACTCGGGCATTAAAATACCAGCTGTGGTAATGGCTTGTACCTGAGTTACATAGATATTGCTGCCATCAGTATAATAATTGTTGCGAATACATTCTACTTCACCGGCAAAGGCAACGAGGAATGTTGAAAGCCATTGAGGAGTAAAATTGGTGGATTGAATAAAATGAGGCATGATATCGATTTGGTCAAGCACCCTTTCTGCAGGTTGCAGACCATACCACTGAACTGCATCTTTGCTTACCGTTCCTTCCGGGCAAGGGAAAGTATTCAGCCAGTCGCTATAAACCTCTATCCATGATTGGATATACTTCTCATTTTGGTTCACACGGTAAGCCTTAGCCTGTGGAAGCATCCATTGGTGGCGGTGAGTCTGAGATTTAAATTCCTGGTCTGTAATTTCAGTAGGCACATAGGTCCAGTCTATTTTCTTGTCTTTATCAAATGAATAATAGACTTCTTTGCCATTTTCTTCTTTTTCCTTGAAATTACGTACATAGAATCTATGTTCCAGTGCCTGATCGGCTATATTCTGATCAAAAGCAGTGATAGTAGGGTTAATCAGATTAATATTCGGATTACTGATATCCGCTCTGTTTCTATAGTATTTTAATAACTCATGAGCAGCGTAATAATACTCATTAGCTTCATAATACTCTTTCACTTTCTCCAGTCCCGGATAATCCAGGTTGATTACATCGAATAACTTTTCATTAATTACGTCATTCGGCTGGGGATTCGGAAGCAAATTAATATTAGAGTCTCCATTTGCCAATAGTTCATCATCGTCATCTGTGCATCCGGTAAATGCGAATAGGGCACAAATGCAAATAAAGAAGATGTTCTTCATACTTTATTAGGTTTTATAATTATTAAAAGTGTTATTTTACTGTTGCAAATGTAACCTCATTAAATATGATTCTTAATTTATGTTGTCCACACTTTGTTCAAAAATGATTTTTTTGATATTAATTTTGTTGAGTCATATACTATTTTTGTGTAAAAAGCCGGTTTCTTCTCTGAATTCTAGTTTTTTAGATATCAGAATGTAATATCTCTACATGCTCTTATAAGCTACCTTTTGTACAATTTAAGCTGCTCAAATGGATGATTTTAAGGTTCATTCGAGCAGCTCTTTTACATGCTGATTTCAATGAGTCATCTTGCCTTCTTACCGAAATAGTTTTGAGACATATGTGATATAGGTGAGATGCTAAAATCCGGAGATGCACCTTTAGGATAAATGATGATTTCTTCCCCTTTTTTCAAGTCGATCTGATAAGTACCATTATCGGATGATTTGATGGAGAAGTCTCTTTTTCCGGTAAAAACAGGATCAGAAATGTCAGTCATTACTACGCAAGGCTCGCCGGCGAGGCTTTTTATATGTATAAACTCAGTCTTTCCCTGTTTCCTGCTGGCAGAAACTTTGAATGCTCCTTCTGTGCGCAAACCGGAATAGGCGACATCTTTCCAGGCATCCGGAACAGCCGGGAAAATCCGGATCTTTCCTCCCCAGCTCTGTATCAGCATGTCATGGATGCACTGAGCGCCTGATAATGGAGTTTCGATCACAGGACCTGCTTCTTTATACATAGTGGTAGGGCTGAGGAATTTCCCGAATAACTTGTTCAAGTAAGAAAGTGCGTCATTTCCCTTGCCGATGGCAGATGAGATGGAAGAGGCGCCGGTACAGGAGTAACCTTGGAGCGCTTTGGGCTTACTTTGCCAAAAGGCTAATGATTTCTCGATCGTATCAACAGCACCGGGTTGTTCTGTGTTGAGCAAATATAAAGGATAAATAGCAAGTAAATGGGAGTAATGCCTGTGGGAAAAAGCATAAGGCATATCTTTTCCTATCAACAACCCATTCTCGTCCATAGGGTACGAAACCAGATTATCGAGTACATTTTGCCAGGTTTCAATCAATGGTTCCTGAAGGTTCAGACGTTTTGCCGATTCCAGTAAGGTCTGGCATCCCCAACGGAGTAGGGCAAGGTCGAAATTACAGTCTTCTACAATGTCATATTCAGGTGAGTAAGTGGCAGGAAGATGCAGTTTGCCATCTTCTCCTTTTTCCAGAAAGTGCAGGTAATAGTTGATGGCACCTTTTAAAAGTGGGAATAACTGGTCGCGTAATACATTATCATCCATCTTGTGACGATAAATGAGCCAGAGATTATGGCATGCCCATGGCAATAAGCCTACTTGTGCTTTTCCTTTGCCGGGAATACCTATCTCCGTTGACATACATTCCAGATTGGAAGCAACACCTATCCCTAATGAGTTGGAACGGTAAGCAGCAGGAACATTTAAGCGTAACTCGTCTGTGTGGTTGTAAAGTGCGTTTTCGAGTGAAGCAGCCAGATCCAGATGATCAGACGCATTCAATGCCCAATAAGTCAGTTGTACGTTGAGGTTCCACCAGGCATTTGGCCAGGGAGTTTCTGTCAGCCAAGGTCCTGTATTATCTATTAAGGCACGGTCACCACGAGTGGCAGAGGCCAGTTTATACATCTGTATCCAATAAAAATTTTCTTTCTGGATTTCGGGTAATGTGATGAAACTAGCCGGATAGTAGGCATTCCACCATTGGCGATGGGTACTTTGCAGTTTTTTGAATCCCTGTCGTTTGGCTTTCTTTATTTCTTTCATACATGTTTCTCCGGCATTTGTTTGCGGATATGTATGTGTAAGGTTTACCCATAGAATGCGTTCTCCTTTTTCTGCTTTATTTTCCTGCCATCCTACTACTGTTTCGCCGCCGGCAAGTAACTTTTGGGTAGATAAGTGAATGCCATTTTCTTGACTGATCTCAGCGACGGGGTTGAGCGGATAGTCTTGCGGAATTTTGTCCATTTTACCTTGATTCTTGAAAAAAAGGTAGCGGGGGCTGTTACCTTCAGCGGCTATCCATTCCCATTGAAAGTCTTTCTCTTCTCCTTCTGTCGTTGCTTTTATAACTATAATCATATCGTTGGCATGGACAAATGCTTTTAGATGAATACTCCCTTTCGTAGTAATGATATCTGTTGTAGCCTCTGCATTCCAAAGATCAAGGCGCATTTTACCACTGATGATTTTTCCTTTGGGATGCAATGCAAAGTGACCGGTAAGCAATCGGGGGATTCCGAATACATCTCTTTTCTCCCTGTGGTCGTGTACATCACAATTGCTCGTTTCGAGTCGTATGTAGTTTTTCTCCGGCTCTTTATAGATCATTAGTCCGAGCCTGCCGTTTCCCAGATAGGCTGATTCGTGCCAATATTCGGGTAGCACTTCCCATATCATGTCTTGGTTACTCATGAATTGAGGCCAGTCAATCTTCTGCTGTATGGTTATTGAACGTGCATCGACCATGAGCGTGCAGAAGAAAGATAAAACGGCATAGAAAAAAAAACGTTTTTTGGAGTTCATAGTATAAACTTTTACTTTCATTTGGTTTATTTTTTAGGGTTCTAATATCTCTATACAAAAATAGAGAGTAATGCAGCCAATGCTTGTTTGTAACGTTCATACTTTATTCAAAAACAACTTGGCTACTATTAGTTTTATTGAATTATATATCAAATTTGTATAACAATATACTTTCTTCAATGAGAACTACCGTATCTTTCATCCAAATGATGCGGAAGAATTAGCTGTTTGCTTCATATGCATTAACTGAAAGCTTGGGCCTATTGCTCATTTCTTCTGAGAGAATTATTCTGTCGCACTTGTGCAACCGATGTAATACTGTTCAGCAACCGCTTGGTTGTTCTTGTCCTTCTTGGCAGTTGCAGCACAGTAATTCACTAATAATAAATCGTGTTTAGAAATGTGGTGTAAAGGCATGATACAGACTGTATTATAAGAAAAGTGCAATTTTTCCTCCGAAAAAGGCAAAAACATCCGCTTGTTTTCTGTAAACTTCTCTTAAAAATAACCTCTGACTGAACTTAAATAGCTGATCCATAACTCTGTGACATTTTTGTTTTTCCCCATATAATACTTTAATATAACACAAAAATGTCACAGGTTGTCAATGGTAACTTTATAGTCTATGCCGAACTATCCTTTAGACTTTTTAATATACTCGGTAGGCAAACATCCAAAATACTTCTTGAAGCTGGTCGCAAAGTATGACGGCGTATTGAATCCTACCATGGTGCTGACTTCCGCTACGGTATATCGTCCGTCTTTCAGTAGCTTGGCTGCTTCATTAAAACGTATTTTACGGATGAAATCGATGGTTGATTCTCCGGTAATTGCTTTTAATTTCAGATGCAGGTTGGAACGGCTCATGTTCATTTCACGTGCAAACTGTTCTGTTGAGAATTCTACATTATCCATATTCTTCTCAACGATGGCAATGGCTTTCCGTAGTAGCTCCTCATCCATAGTGTTGTTTGTAAGCTTTTCAGGTTCCACTTCCGTCATATTGGAATAATGTTCAAAAATGCGGTAACGTGTACGCAGCATATTCAGTATTTTGGCTTTCAATATTTCTATGGAAAATGGTTTAGCGATATAATCATCAGCACCTACATGTAAACCTTCCAATTGGTATTTCACGTCTACTTTTGCCGATAACATATAAACCGGTATATGGCAAGTACGTAAATTCTGTTTGACCTGTTTACACAATTTAACGCCATCCATGACAGGCATCATGATATCCATCAGAATTGCATCAAAATAACCTTCCGGTTTCTCTGAAACATCCTGACCGCCTGCAGTCCATCTTCTGCAACTGTCAGATTTGCACCTTCATCAGACAACAGCGTTTCCGCAATTTCTGTATTCAGTTCATTATCCTCCACCAGCAATAAGTTTAATCCGCTGATATCCATCTGTGCCGCTGTTT
>OLXR01000466.1_pt1 | contig 17810 bp, 16 predicted proteins | sample 1673941 | NCBI WGS metagenome assembly OLXR01 (sample SAMEA103958134, study PRJEB25191) | human gut metagenome
CTCGGAATATGCGGCAGCGGCGGCTTTGCGCTCTCGGCGGCCGCTGTGGACACGCGCATTAAGGCGGTTGTAACGGCAAGTATGTACGACATGAGTTATGCTGCGCGCGCGGGGCAAACGCCCGAGCAGCTCGCCGCAACCAAAGAACGGCTTTCTTTGCAACGTTGGAAAGACGCGGAAAACGGTTTTCCCGAATATATCCCCTCTTTTCCCGAAGAACCGACGCAAAACATTCCCGACGAAATGCAGGGCATATGGCGCGAATTTTACGAATTTTACGCCACAAAGCGCGGTCACCACCCAAACGCGCGAGGCGGATTCACAACCACCAGCGATTTGTCTTTTCTCAACTATCCGCTGCTGCACTATATCGACGAAATCTCGCCCCGCCCCGTCTTCTTTATTGTAGGCGAACAGGCGGAGAGCAGATTTTTCAGCGACGTCGCCTATGCAAACGCAGCCGAGCCGAAGGAAATGCTCGTCGTCCCCGACTGCAACCATGTAGACCTTTACGACGACGCAACAAAAATTCCTTTTGACAAAATCGAAAGCTTTTTCAAAACAAATCTGTAACGAAAGAGAAAAAACCGATGCGATTTATTTCAAAACCATGTGCAACTACCAAAAAAAATCAGGAGTAAAAAAAATGAAAAAGACAATTACACTCATTCTTGCTTTTTTGCTTTTGTGTTTCGGACTGAGCGCTTGTACAGACCTGAAAGACAACAACGACGATAACGACGGCGGCAACGAAAATTCCTCTCCGACAACTGCGGCAAATATACTTGTGGCGTATTTCTCCTGTACGGGCAATACAGAAAATATTGCAAAAATGATTGCCCGTGAAACGGGCGGCGCATTGCACGAAATTCAGCCCCAAATACCTTACACGGAGGCGGATTTGGATTATTACAGCGGAGGCAGAGCCGACAGGGAACAGGCCGATCCTGCCGCCCGCCCCGCAATCGCAAACAGCGTGGAAAATATGCCGGACTACGATGTGATTTTTCTCGGTTACCCTATTTGGCACGGACAGGCGCCGAAAATCATCTACACCTTTTTGGAAAGCTATGATTTCGCGGGCAAAACCATCGTTCCCTTCTGCACATCCGGTTCCAGCGGAGTCGGCTCGAGCGCGGACAATCTCCGCCCGCTTGCACAAAACGCCGATTGGAAAAACGGAACGAGATTCTCATCAAATACGACAGAAAGCGAAATAAAAGCTTTTGTCGAACAGCTCAATCTTGATTTGAAAACGGATACAAATATGCTGAAAATTTCTGTCGGAAACACAACGCTTACGGCAAGCTTGACAGACAATGCAAGCGCTGCTGCGCTCTTTGAGGCTTTGAAAAAATCGTCCCTTACCATAGAAATGCAAGATTACGGCAATTTTGAAAAGGTCGGCACGCTCGGTTTTTCACTGCCGCGCAGCGACGAATATTTTACTACGGAAGCAGGCGACCTTATCCTATATCAGGGCAATCAATTCGTAATTTATTACGACACAAACAGTTGGAATTTTACCCGACTCGGCAAAATCGAAAATATAACTGCTTCCGAGTTGCGTTCGATTCTCGGCAGCGGCAACGTAACAGTCACCCTCTCCGTCTGAAAATCATATCGGCGGCTGTTTGACAACCAAAACACCGTGCGAAACAAATATAGATTAGATACATGAACGCCGAAATGCAACGGCTCGGTTTTGGATTTTTGTAGAATACGCCTAATATATCGACCCATTGAAATTGAAATAACAATATAAATATTAAAAAAACGAACGCTGCTATCTGCGCGATACTTATCAAACGGCACAAAACAAATTAAAAGTTTATACAGATTATTTCAATGTGACTAAATTAACTCATTGTCGAGTCTTTCACAAAACCCGTATTGAATTTAATCTGCCGTATTATGACGCCGAAATGTCAATCAAGAACGGGTACTTGTCGACTTACGGATTGCCGGAAGCGGACGAAAAGAAAAAATCGCCCATACAGGCGATTTTCCGAGTGATATTTCTTTTGGTACTCCCGGCGGGAATCGAACCCACAATTAACCCTTAGGAGGGGTTTGTTATATCCATTTAACTACGGAAGCACAAATAAAAGTCGCATTGAATAAACGACCTTCTTCAATTATATTAAAAAGTATCAATATCAGCTTTATATTTTTAACACATCACCGGCAATCTGTCAATTCTTTTAAGTCTAAAATGTCAATCCAAATTTTTTTATCCTTTAAATTGTACCATACTCAAACACGATACAGACGGTTCCTTGACAGTTGCAGAGGGGTCAGAGACAATGACCGACGCCGAAAGGAGAACATACGCAAACGCTATTCGGAAGTTGGACAGGGTAGCGCGTTGCAGGTCAGCGACGAGATTAACGCGCATTTTGCAGAGCAGACGCTCTCAAACAAGAATATCCAAATAAAAAGGAACCCTTGCCACGCCGTTGGATAGTAAAACTCCCCAACAAACGCCCAATGCGGATCGTGGTACAGATTCCACTAATAATATACACCAAAACGAGGAAAATTTCAACCCTGAATCGCAAAAAGGCAGAAAATTCGCTCTTCCGAGCGATTATACACCTACCGCTGCCGATTGTTTGACTACCCTTTAAAATTGCACCATACTCAAACCGGGGCAAGGCGAATACTACTAGCATTACAAGTTTGACTACCCTTTAAAATTGCACCATACTCAAACATTGTCTAAGTCGATTATTCATAATTAAAAAGTTTGACTACCCTTTAAAATTGCACCATACTCAAACAAAGCGAGATATAAAGCAGCATCTAAACAAGTTTGACTACCCTTTAAAATTGCACCATACTCAAACGAGTATCTTCTTATAACTGTCGCTCTTTCCGTTTGACTACCCTTTAAAATTGCACCATACTCAAACGCGCGTGAGCTTGGTAAAGGAGTGTATATTGTTTGACTACCCTTTAAAATTGCACCATACTCAAACCCCGATATGGCGAAGTTCGTTTGCTGACGCGTTTGACTACCCTTTAAAATTGCACCATACTCAAACTGAGACGCAACACTTCTATTGCTGTCGTAAGTTTGACTACCCTTTAAAATTGCACCATACTCAAACTGACTTGATATATATGTGCGGACTGACACCGTTTGACTACCCTTTAAAATTGCACCATACTCAAACACAGAAAATGGCGGAAATGAACAAGTATAAGTTTGACTACCCTTTAAAATTGCACCATACTCAAACAGAGCAATTCCCGAGATTAAAATGTTAAAAGTTTGACTACCCTTTAAAATTGCACCATACTCAAACGAGAATGGCGACGTGTATACTTTTTCGGCTGTTTGACTACCCTTTAAAATTGCACCATACTCAAACACATTGAAGGAGTGCAGAGAAATGGTTAAAGTTTGACTACCCTTTAAAATTGCACCATACTCAAACTTTCCTCTGACATCATCGGTAGATATTTGGGTTTGACTACCCTTTAAAATTGCACCATACTCAAACGCACGCGGAAGCAGAGGAACGGGCGTTGCGGTTTGACTACCCTTTAAAATTGCACCATACTCAAACGTATAATGTTTGTAGAAAAAAAAAGGTCGAGTTTGACTACCCTTTAAAATTGCACCATACTCAAACAGCAAGTGCATTTTAATAGAAGTGTATATGGTTTGACTACCCTTTAAAATTGCACCATACTCAAACAAAGCAAGCGTGATTTTGCACATAGTCGCGGTTTGACTACCCTTTAAAATTGCACCATACTCAAACTAACGCCCACAACTCATCGTTTAACGCTTCGTTTGACTACCCTTTAAAATTGCACCATACTCAAACTCGAGCATAACAGCAAATGGGAAAATTGTTGTTTGACTACCCTTTAAAATTGCACCATACTCAAACAATTTCCGCATATTTTTGCCCCTGATAGCGGTTTGACTACCCTTTAAAATTGCACCATACTCAAACAAGTATTTGAGCAGTATTCCGAAAGGGGCAGTTTGACTACCCTTTAAAATTGCACCATACTCAAACTCTTTTTGCGGTTCTTGCCTGTATTCCATAGTTTGACTACCCTTTAAAATTGCACCATACTCAAACTAACTTACAACCAAACTATCAGCATTTAAAGTTTGACTACCCTTTAAAATTGCACCATACTCAAACGTACGACCTTTCCTTTTCTGTTTCCCGTTTGTTTGACTACCCTTTAAAATTGCACCATACTCAAACAGGAATAAGGAGTTTTGCTAAATGGATAAAGTTTGACTACCCTTTAAAATTGCACCATACTCAAACACTGACTTCTCATCTATGCACAACCTATCTGTTTGACTACCCTTTAAAATTGCACCATACTCAAACCCATACGCTGTGCCTTTGCAGTAATAAAAAGTTTGACTACCCTTTAAAATTGCACCATACTCAAACACGGTCAGCGGCTATGATGAATTGTACGGAGTTTGACTACCCTTTAAAATTGCACCATACTCAAACACGGGTACTTTCTTCAAGCCGAGTTTTTTAGTTTGACTACCCTTTAAAATTGCACCATACTCAAACTTTCGGGAGAAAGGACACGAGGCATATTCTGTTTGACTACCCTTTAAAATTGCACCATACTCAAACGAGATGTTAGCATTTGCAGAGCCGTCAAAAGTTTGACTACCCTTTAAAATTGCACCATACTCAAACAAAGAATTGTACACTTACTACAAGGAGTTTGTTTGACTACCCTTTAAAATTGCACCATACTCAAACTCTGCTTTCGGACTGCCGCAGGGTACCGTCGTTTGACTACCCTTTAAAATTGCACCATACTCAAACCAGAGGCTGAACTGATTGAACGATGCAAGTGTTTGACTACCCTTTAAAATTGCACCATACTCAAACGTAAACAAATTGATGACAGTATCGAATATGGTTTGACTACCCTTTAAAATTGCACCATACTCAAACCTTATTTCGGAACATTGTCGTAGTGCCATGGTTTGACTACCCTTTAAAATTGCACCATACTCAAACTCAAAGTCAGTTTTTTTGACAACCTCAATAGTTTGACTACCCTTTAAAATTGCACCATACTCAAACTTAGGCAGATTCATTCTTATCAGCAAGGCAGTTTGACTACCCTTTAAAATTGCACCATACTCAAACCGGCACGTTTAATTCGTTGACTAACTTTTTGTTTGACTACCCTTTAAAATTGCACCATACTCAAACCCAGCGTTTAGCGAATAGAAAACGCCGCCCGTTTGACTACCCTTTAAAATTGCACCATACTCAAACATAATGTCGAGCCTATTGACCCTACCGACGGTTTGACTACCCTTTAAAATTGCACCATACTCAAACGGTCTGCGACCACGTGACCGGGAACGCGTCGTTTGACTACCCTTTAAAATTGCACCATACTCAAACGGGCGTGTCCTTTCTTACTCCTCTCAAAATGTTTGACTACCCTTTAAAATTGCACCATACTCAAACCAAGAAGTGGAGTGTACGCCCGTGTATACCGTTTGACTACCCTTTAAAATTGCACCATACTCAAACACAGGGCTCGGCAATCAGGACAATAACACGGTTTGACTACCCTTTAAAATTGCACCATACTCAAACATATCAATGCTGGCGAGAACGAAATTTACAGTTTGACTACCCTTTAAAATTGCACCATACTCAAACATTCTTGACAGCGCAACTGCGGGTATGTCGGTTTGACTACCCTTTAAAATTGCACCATACTCAAACGTTACCTCGGTGAAAAACTTGCGCGAACTCGTTTGACTACCCTTTAAAATTGCACCATACTCAAACGAAGCGTTGCAAAGAATTGCGGTTCAGTCAGTTTGACTACCCTTTAAAATTGCACCATACTCAAACGGTACTGATTTGATTTATGCAAATTATATAGTTTGACTACCCTTTAAAATTGCACCATACTCAAACCTCTGTTCTGCCGTAAGGAACGCATACGAAGTTTGACTACCCTTTAAAATTGCACCATACTCAAACCACAGGTCACGGCATGCGCCATAAGAACGCGTTTGACTACCCTTTAAAATTGCACCATACTCAAACACGGCTCACCATACGCCCCCACGTCTGCGGGTTTGACTACCCTTTAAAATTGCACCATACTCAAACGTACACCTCAGCGTCGCCGTACACCCTAGCGTTTGACTACCCTTTAAAATTGCACCATACTCAAACCTCAAATCAGAGTATTTTTACGCACCACACGCATCAATTCAAAGGACAGAATGCAATTATTTATATTATAGCATAAAATCCTATTCAGACAATGATTTCGCACAAATCTTTGTCAATCAAAGTGACAAATTCTTCGTCTGTTTTATTTTTCAAAGTATTTTCCAAAAGAAAGAGACAAACATCCTCCAGCTGCGCCTCATAGTAAAGACTTTTCAAATCCTTTTCGTTTAAAAAGTTTTTTAGATTGAAGAACGCAAAACATTTTATCCCCAAAATCCGCGCATTAAAATGAATAAAAGAAACTATAGACTCCAACAAACAGTCCTTTTCATCCTTCCAGCGCACTCCGTATGCTTTTAAAAGCTGAGTCAAACTGCTTTCCGTATCAAAATCTATCGGAAAATCCGTTTCTCCGTTCAGTTTTTCAAAAAAAGCATAAATCTTCTCAACAAGTTCCGAATACTCGACGGCAAAGTTGTTTTCGGCAATTTGCACCAAACAATTTAACAATCCGTCCCGCGCGCGTTTGTCTCCCAAATCAAAATTGAAAAAATCATACAGCAATTTTACGTCCTTGACTAAGGATAGTTTGGTATCGCCGTCAAAAAGAACAAAGTTCCCCGAATTGCCTTTGGATTGCAGTGCAAATTCTTTGCAAAAATCGAAAAACTTGTTTTCGTTTTCCACTACAAGAACATTGACTACGGCAGGCGTCAGCTCCAACGGCTTTTCCAAGTCAAAATGAGACAGAATCACAGAACCACCAACCTTTCGGCGGTGTCTACAACCGTCGATTGTTTTTTTCCGAGAACAAATTCCATATTTTCAAATTGTCTTTCGGTAACGGTAAGCATCTGAATCAGCCCTTTGCCCGTTTTGAGTTTTCTTACTGTTTCTTTTATCACGTTTGCGGCGGTGTTGTTCAGTATTATTTTGGAATAAACGGATTCCTGCATCATGAAAAAACCGTTTTTCAAAAGTGCGGCGCGAAACCTTCTGTAATCGCGTCGTTCCTCCGCCGTTTCCGTAGGCAAATCAAAAAAAACCACTACCCGCATAAACCTAAAACTCATATTCCTTTATTTTTGACGTATCCCCGTCTTCCAACGCGTTGAAAACGCTCTTGGCGTATATACCGATTGCATCGTTTACAACAAAATATTTGTCGTCTATCTTTATTTCTCTGTTGAGAATATCGCAAAGGTATCGTTTGAAATCCGGCGTAAGTTGGCAATTATCCTTTCCGAACACCGCTTTGTCCACAATCACCCTGAAAGGCTCCACCAAATCGCAGCTCAGATTGAATTGATTGAACTCGCTTTTGTGCGCCAATCCGAGCTGCGTATTGAAACCCAATCCCGCGATTTCCCTGTTGAACGCAGACAGCAAAATGGTATATCCATAGTTCAACGCCCCGTTCAGAAAGGTTTTGTCTCCTCTTTTAAAGCTCAATCCGAACAATGCGTCGAAGTATACCTTTGCCGCGTGTCCTTCACGGTTGGTTCTGTCATTCAATTCGGTACCGTCGACATAACTTTTCAAAAGTTCGCTCTGAGGGCAGCAAAGTTCGGAAAGAAATTCCATCTGCTTTTTTATTTTCATACGTACAATCGCCGTCCACACCGCGCTTTTGTGTTCTTCTTTCCAATTGAGCTGCCGCCGCAAAACTCCGCTGCAATCATGTCTTCCGTAAAGCGGCAACAGCTGTGAAACCGGATTGTGATTTTCGTCGCAAAACACAATGTTGACTTTGTTTTTGATTAACTCGCTCAACAAAGCTGCCGTCAAAGAAACCGCGGTAGACTCCACCACAAGCGAGGATATCTCGTTAAGAAACAACTTTTTGACTTCCTCGCCGCGACAGACGAGATATCCCAGCTTGTATTCCAGCTTGCAACGTCCCCTTACCACTACAACCCGCCAGCTCATAGGAACCGCTTGAAGTCCACGACTTTGCAAAAATAGCCGGTAGGCGAACAGGATATCATTTTAACGTCGGAGTCTTGTATATATTTGCTTATATAATTTGCTCCCGCTCGACTTTTGCCATCGATAAGCGTTAAATTACTCGTCATATTGTTGCATTGCATAAATTTCAATATTTCCATCAACACAAACAATTGGTCTTTCAATTCCAAAGCCTCGAATTTGTCTCTGCCTTTTTCAAGATTTTTTATCTGTCCCTGTACAGGCAGTCCCGCATATATTTTTCCGCCCAACTTTTCAGTAAACAAATCGTACAAAGCAAGATTTTGCTCTTTGCTGAATTCTTCTTCTCTGACGGGTAAATCTTTATTGTATTTTAAATGATTTGAGATTTTTTTGAGCTCCTTTGCGCTCCCGTTGTCCAGCCAAAGCTGATTGGCATTGCAAAGTACCAATCTGTCGTTTGTTCTTCCGCGAATCCAGGCGTAAGAGCCGTTAATTTTGAATAATGTGTTCAATTTTATTTTTTCTATGAGTATTTCAGGCTCTTTGAGTCCCAACTCTTTTTCGCAATACTTCAACTTATCTTCCGCAGTGCGGAAATTTTTATCCGCAAGCACAGTCACGCATTCCAGAGAAAGCAAAGTCTTGTCCTTTTTCTTTTTGTCCCTGCTCTTTACCAGCATAAAATAGGCTGTTGTCTCTTTGTCGTATCCGCCGTATTTCGACGTGTCATTAAGCGGCGCCTTCCCCTTTACGGGCGCAAGCTTGTCGTTTTTTCCTGCGGGATAAATGGTAGCGTCGTAAAACTGCCCTTTTTCCGTTTTGGAAAATCTTACTACACGGCAAGTGTTTTTCTCGGCAACAGAACGTATTCTGTTTTCGTCTCCCTTTTTCCAGGCATTTGTAATATCAAAATCATAAAGGCGTTCAAAATCATAATTGCCTGTACCGTTACTCCGTTGAAAAACTGCGGGATTATGGTTGAATTTGGTATTGAACACATTGCCCACCACGATATTGAAATAAGCGTCCTTTGCGTGGTGCAAATCGTTCAGTTCTCTTATCTTCACGAATTTCAGCCTGTTTTTGAATTCGTTTACATTGCCGGCTTTGGAATAAACTATTTCCGATTCGGGCAGCATCCGTTTCAAAAGCTGAATTGCGGCTTTGGCGCTTTGACTTGTGGCGACAAGCTGAGCGTTGATAAAATCGCCGCATTCTTTTTCCGTCAAAGGCGTGCTTCGCGTAAGTCTGTAAAATTTCTCTTCGCTGATAAGTTTCTTATCTTTGAGTTGACGCCATAAACCCTCCATCTTGTTCCTGATTTCGGCAGGCAAAGGATATATGTCCTGTTTCACTCCTTGATTGATTTTCTTTCTTGTGAGGACGCGATTGTCCAAGCTGTCGTCTTTGATTTTGGAGCGCGGATAAATATGGTCTATGTCATAAATTTCTGTCTTGGACAAATCGTCTAATTCTATTTTTTCACCCGTATAAGCGTCTTTTCCCATTTGCGTGAAATAGAAAAACAATTTGTCTTCGTCGCTGTTGAACTTTGAATCCTCTGTTTCCTCAATTTTTTTAATCAACTCTTTTTCGTTGCGCAGATTTTTTCTGTAAACATCCAGCAACCTCTGTTTTCGAGATACCGTGCGTTTACCCTTGCGCGTTCCGTCGGGCTTTTCGCGCGTTGTTTCTACAAATATCTTTTTGGGAGAATACCCCTGCACTTTCTTGATTTCACTGACGATTTTCAACGCGCTCCAAATCGACCGCTTGACTGCGGGCGAACAATACAGCTCCTCCACCGCGCGGTAAGTCACATTTTTATCCTCAACGCTTTCGGAATTGGCAAGGTCTATCGCTCTTTTGTAATTGTGTCTATTTGAAAGCAGCTCCATAAAGTTTTCCGTATCCGTCCGCATTTTTTCGATAATAGATACGTTTCCCACCTCGCCTTCGGAGTCGGTTTCAAATATTCCGTCAAGCAGTTTTTTGGAAAGTCTGCCCCATTTCGTATAATTGAGCGCCTTCAAACCTTTGATTTCTTCATCGCTCAAAACGGTTCCGTAGTTGCTTTTGATTAGCTTTTCCAATCTCTTTTTATCGGATATTACGGTTATCCATAAAATGATTTCCTCGCACATATCCCTGTAAAGATCGGCTTTGTCTCCGATAATCCTTTTGAAATCTATGTAAGAAGACAAAGAGTTTTTGAAATCTCCGTCCGTACCGGAAAAAACGTCCTGAGCCTTGCTTCCCTCGGGCAGCAAACCATTTTTAACAAGCTGCTCGCAGCACTTTTTGAGCGTAAGCTTTTTCTTTGTTTTTGCAAAATCAAAAAGAATATTTTTTACGCGCAAATCCTTTGTTCCGTTGACTTTCAGATTGTTCAATTCGTTCAGAAACGCATATTCGCTGTACAAAAAAGACGACGCGGGCAGCACCTTTTCGCCCGTAAGGTACGTGCAGAAATTTGTCATGCGCTCGATGAATTTCTGTTCGGAGGCGTCCTTGTCCACGACGTCGTCAAAGTTCCAAGGCGTAATTTTTTGCGTACTTAACCCCTCCTTTTTTATCATCCAGCTGAAGCCGGTTTCTTTGTCGGTGAACGGTCCCACATAATAAGGCACACGGAATTTCATGAGCGAAATTATTTTTTCGCTCACCGTCATCTCGCAGTTTTCGTCCTTTTGTTTTAAAAAAGGAAAATAATTTTCGGCGTTGGCAAGTATCGCCTTCAACTCCGCCAGATGCACCTGATAAGGTATGTCGCAGTTTTCCGCAGAAATCTGTTTGGGCAAAAATACTCCCTCGTCTATCTTTGCGAGTAAACTTTCGTCATTAATACCAATCTCTTTTTTAAGAAAAGCGTAAAACTCTTCTTTTTTGCATTTTGCAAACCCTTTTCCCTTGTCCATGCCTATGTAAGCGGCATAATTGTTGACTTTTTTGTCGTCTTTTTCATTCTCGTCCGCGCCCGACGTATTTTTCTTGCCCTTTTTGACCTGACGGCGAAAAACAAGCGCGTACTTTTCCGGACAATTTTCACGGACATATTTTTTTAGCTCGGACAAATCTCTGCGGTGGGTTTCGTAAGCTTCCGTTTTTGCTTCGGAAATAAACTCCTTTCCGTGCAGGATATTGTGCAGGCTTGCAACTGACTGTACTTTTTTAAGAGTCTCTAAAAAATCCGCTTCGTCGTCGTCGAGCGCCATTCTCGCCTTTGCAAGCTTTTCTTCAAAAGAACTGTCTGTAAACGACATTTTATTCTCACCCTGAAAATCTCTGTCTTCTCCAAACATCTTTGACAGCGAAAAATTAAGCCCGACAACGGCGTTTAAGGCTTCGCCAAGCAGCTTGTTTTTTGAATTTCCCGCCAATTCGAGTATTTTTTCTTTTCTTTCTCTTTTTGCCAAATTCTCATTGCAAAGCGTCTCGAATATTTCGGGTATTTTTTCTCTATAAAATCCCGCTCCGTCGTTCTCTCTCAGAAAACGGTTTATTTTTTCAAATTCGCCGCTGACGTCCGACGCGTCGTTGACATTAAAATCCTGTTCCCCGAATAAAAAATGACCTCTGTTTTTCAAAATGTGATGCACGGCAAGATAAAGCAGGCGTACGTCTTTTATTTCCTGCGTTCTCAAAGCGTTTCTCAAATGAAAAATCGTAGGATAATTTTTATAGTACTCCTTGTCTCCGAAGTCCTCGTCATTGAACAAAAGAAATTTTCCCCGCGCAATTTCAGGCTTGTCCTCATCAAAATATTTGCTGTTTTCAAGTCTGTAAAAAAATCCGAAATCCTTTGCGCTTATTTCGCTGTCAAACAATTCCTGCAAAAGGTTAAGACGGTGCCTTACTCTTGCAAGGCGTCTGCGATTCGTTCTAAAAGCGCGGCGACCTTGCGCGGTTTGCGCTTCGTCGAATAAATAAACGCCCCAATAATCCTGTCCGCGTTTTTTAATGAGATTGTAATCGACGTCGGTAACCGCCCAACCTACAGATTCCGTTCCCATATCCAAACCTATGTAATAATCTTGTTTCATATTGCTTGACACTCCTTGTCTTTCGGTATATAATAATATCAATCAAAGGCTTGACTACCCTTTGAAGTTGCACCATTAGTTCAAATAAAGTTTTTCCAAGACGCCGTTTTTACGGTTACGCACGAGGTGCGTTCGACTCTTTCTTTATGAAAGAGTTTTTTATTTGCGCAAAATATTCTTTAAATTTAATTAGAACTATTATCCCATTTTAAAGCTTAAAAGTCAAGTTTTCAGCCACAATACTTTCCCCAAAACAACAAATGTCTGTCGGACATTATTCGACAGACATTTATGTTTTTCCGCATTTTTTACATATTGAAGTCAATTTCAAACAGCAATTTAAATAATTCTAAATAACTTTTTTTGATTTGAATCGCGAACGCTTTTTACGCCGCAAGCTCGATGCGGTTGTCACTCCACGTTGTCAAACTCCACTCCGCCGATGACGACGGTGTCGCCGTCCTTCATTCCCGCCTTTTTGAGTGCGGCGAAAACCCCTTTGTTCTTCAAAGTTTTCTGCATATAACGCAAACTGTCGTAGTCGTCGAGCAGCACCTTGCGGGCGAGACTGTCAACAAGAGCTCCGACAACCTCGAAGCTTCCGTCGTCGTTGACAACAATCTCGAAGCTGTCCCCGTCGTTTCTTTCATATACAAAAGGCTCGAATTCCAACGGAGCGACGGGAGGAATTTCTTTCAGGGCGCGCGAAACGTATTCGAGAAGCGACCTGACGCCCTCCCGACTCATTGCCGAAACGGGAAAAACCTCGCAAACGTCCTTGAATCTCCGTTTGAAAGACTGCAAATTTTCTTCCGCGCAGGGCAAATCCATTTTGTTTGCCGCAACAACCTGTTTAAGCTTGGTCAAATCCTTGCTGTAAATTTCAAGCTCCTTGTTTATACGCAAAAAATCCTCCTCGGGATTTCTGCCCTCGCTTCCGCTCATATCGACGACGTGCACAAGCATTCGGGTGCGTTCTATGTGTCTCAAAAACTCGAAGCCCAGTCCCGCTCCGCTGCCCGCGCCCTCAATCAGTCCGGGTATGTCGGCAACCACAAAGCTGTCCTCAAACACGTTGACCACGCCGAGATTGGGGTTTAACGTCGTGAAATGATAATTGGCAATTTTCGGACGTGCCGCCGAAATCACCGACAGCAAGGTGCTTTTTCCCACATTCGGGAAGCCCACCAGTCCCACGTCGGCAATGGTTTTAAGCTCCAGCTCGATTTCCTTTTCCTCCGTTTTGACCCCGTGTTGACTAAATGACGGCGCCTGACGGCGGCTTGTCGCAAATTTTCTGTTTCCCCTGCCGCCTTCGCCCCCGCGCATAACGACGAAAGTCTGTCCGTCCTCGAACATATCCGCCATGATTCTGCCCGTTTCCCTGTCGCGCACAACCGTGCCCACGGGCACGAAAATTTTAAGGTCCTGCCCCTGCTTGCCATAGCAGTTCTGCCCCGCGCCGTTTTCGCCGTTCTGCGCGCGGTAATGTTTTTTGTAATAAAATTCGCTCAGCGTGTTTACGCTTGAACTCGCCACAAAAACCACGTCGCCGCCCTTGCCGCCGTCGCCGCCGTCGGGACCGCCGTTTGGCACGTATTTTTCGGTGTGAAAAGACACGGCGCCGTTGCCGCCGTCGCCGGATTTTATGAATATCCTTACCTTATCCGCAAACAATTCAATTTTTCTCCTTGGATTTTTCTAAACCGCCCGATTGAAAATATTCGCACAGAGCTTTCAGCCTGCAACGGGCGCAGTCGGGACGCTGCGACTTGCATACATATCTTCCGTGCAAAAGCAAGTAATGGTGACTGTCCGACCACAGCTCTTTGTCTATTGCTTGGCAAAGCTGTTTTTCGGTGTCGAGCACGTTTTTGGCATGAGCCAGCCCGAGCCTGTTGGCAACTCTGAAAACGTGCGTGTCCACCGCTATGGCTTGTCCGCCGAAGCCTACGGCATAAACTACGTTGGCGGTCTTGCGCCCGACGCCCGAAAGAGTCCTCAATTGTTCGAGATTGTCGGGCACCTGTCCGCCGAATCTTTCAATCAAATCCCGCGACATTTCCTTGATAAATCTTGCTTTGTTTTTGTAAAATCCGCAGGAATATATAAGTTTTTCAAGCTTTTCGTCGGGCAAATCTGCCATTTTTTGAGGCGTATCCGCTTCGGCGAACAACAAAGGCGTCACCTGATTGACTCTTTTGTCGGTGCATTGTGCAGACAAAATCACAGCCACCAGCAGCTGATACTGATTTTTGAATACGAGTTCGCTTTTGGGCGAAGGAAATTCTTCCGCAAGTATATCGAGAATTTCTTTGGTTTTCTGTTCCATACGACAATTATATATCAAAGCGTCGTATTTAACAAGCGTTTTTGACTTTCACTGCCCGACTCAGACGGCGCGCGCCGCTTTCGAAGCATTCAGGCGCGCACGACCACCGTTCTTCCGTTTATTTCCGTCACCGCGAAAAAACCCGAAAAGCTTGAGTAGCTTTTAGCCGTTGCCGCAACGATATTTTTATCCTGCGGCAAAAATTTTATACTCAGACCGCAGCCCACGTTTGCCGCCTGAGGCGTGCTTGTTATGGCGCAGTTTACTCCTCTTTCGATTAGTCTGTTGTATGCGCTCGTCGTTGCGCTGCGCGACCTGAAGGTTGCTATCAAGTATGTCATAAAAACCTCTCCTTTTTCATTATGTAAGGATTAAATTCAAATCGCGCTTAATATAATTTCTTATAGCGGTCGGGCGGAAAAAACATCCGTATAATAATATACTTTTCCGCCGCCGAAAATGTGAAAGGAGCTTTTTGGCATGATTTATTTCGACAACGCCGCAACAACCTTTTTCAAGCCGCCGCAGGTTATAGACTGCGTTCTCGACAGTCTGAAAAATCCGGCAAACGCAAACAGAGGCGGGCACAGTCTCTCGGTCGCGGCAACCGCGAAAATAACCGAAGTACGCAACAAGGTGGCGCGCATGGTCAACCTCTCCGACCCGCTCAACGTCGCTTTCAGTCAGAACTGCACATCGGCTTTGAATCTCGCCATTTTGGGGAGCGTAAAACGACGCGGCTTTCACGTAATCACGAGCGTACACGAACACAATTCCGTGCTGCGTCCTCTTTTCGAGTTGAGGCAGCGCGGCATAATTTCCCTTTCCGTGCTTGCGCCCGACAGAGAAAACCGTCTGACGGCGCAGGCCGTTCAAAATGCCTTCAACAAGGATACGCGGCTGGTTGTTTTAAGCCACGTAAGCAACGTGGTCGGTTTCGTAAACGACGTCGCTTCAATCGGAGACCTGTGCAGGCGGGCGGGCGTAACTTTTATCGTGGACGCGGCGCAATCCGCAGGCTACACCGAAATAGATATGCAGCGGATGAAAATCGACCTGTTGGCTTTCCCGGCGCACAAGGGACTGCACGGCATTCAGGGCTGCGGCTGCCTTTGCTTCAATGAAGAAAGCAAGCCCAAGCCCATTATTTTCGGCGGAACCGGCTCGCAAAGCAATCTGCTCCTCCAACCAAAGGACAGCCCGGACTGTTTTGAAGCGGGCACGCTCAACACGCCCGCCATACTCGCGTTGGGCGAGGCGATAGAATGGCACTCCGAAAACGGAAAAAACAATCATGCGCAAATAGAGCTTGTCGCAAACACCGTAAAAGAAGGCTTGAAGGAAATCCCCGACGTACATATCATGAGCCTGAAAAATCCCAGCGGCATAGTCAGTTTCAGAATCGGAGACAGCTCCAGCGACAAAATAAGCGATATTTTGAGCGAGCAATACGGAATCGCCGTAAGAAGCGGACTGCATTGCGCGCCTTTGTGCCACAAGTTTCTCGGCACGGAAAAAACGGGTCTTGTGCGCGTGAGCGTCAGCGGGCAGAACACTCTCAAAGAGGCTTATATTTTTCTCAACGCAATCGAGCATATCGCAAAAAATCTGCGGAGCCAATAAAAGTTTCAAAAAAAACGAGGTCGAATCGACCTCGTTTTCTGTTTGCCTTTGCGCTTCATTTTTTGGTGTACCAGTTGTCGTAAAGGTGCCTCAGCTTTTCCGACACCTCCACGCCCGCGATATTTTCCACCGGTCTGAAAAACTCCTCCGACTCCTCCGTTGCCTCCGACGCTGACGTGTCACGGGCATTGAAATCCTGTCCCGAAGAAGCGGAATAATCCTGTTCCGTTTCCGTCGCGCCGTCGTTATGTATTTTTTCGTCTGCTCCGCTCGTCGGCTGATTGCCTAAAAACTTGCCAACCAGCTCCGCCACGACGGGATTGGACATAAGCTCCATCACGACGCTCATTTTGTCCGTATCCTTTCCGCCCAGCTTGTTGAACGAGTTGATTGCGCCTACGGTGTTCTGTATATTTTCCATGTCTATGGCGTTGCCCGAGCCGCCGCTCTGTTTTCCGCCGCCCTTGTCGGAAAACAGGGAAAACAGCAGGACTCCTATAATTACGGGTAAAAAGTTCACCTTCACCCCTCCCTTTCGCTTCTTTTTTGTGGTCAATATATTGTATGCAAGCATATAAATGTTAGTGTACTAATTTTTAGGAGGTTTATATGGACGCACGCAACAACAACGACCCGAGAAATATGTTTTTCGACCAGCGCAGAGATTTCAATCCCAACGGGGCAGGCGCTCAAAAAAACGCCAAAACTACGGGCAACAAAGAAAAAACGGAAAACAACGCGGTGCCGCCTACGGCGCAGCAAATCAATTACATAAAAAATCTTGCCAAATACTATGAGGGCAAGGGCGAGGAGCAGTTAATCAAGGACATCTACAACAACGTAAAAGCACAGAAAGAAAGCGGAAAGCTGACAAACGCGCAGATAGAACAATTTGCCAAAACGGTGTCGCCCATGCTGAGTCCCGCTCAGAGAGAAAAACTCAACGAGCTTGTAATTCAGTTGAAGGAATCCACCTGATTGCTTAAAGAAAACGCAAACAAAGCCGGGCTTTAAACCCGGCTTTGGGCAAAATTTGTTAATAACCTGAAACAGCAAACAATCCAAAAATAGTGCAACTTATCAGCAGCCATAATACTAACACCAATATTATCCCTATTAAAGCCGCCTTTCCCGCGCTCTTTGCTCTAAGCGGCAAAGTCGGTTTCCAGACAAGCCACAATATAAAACCCAGAACAGGAAAAATAAAACTTAAAATTGCAATTCCCGTGCTTGGAGCGTCGTCCGGAATTTCCTTTTTATTCTGATATCTGCCGCAATGCATGCAAATATCGGCGTAATCAGAAATTTGTTTTCCGCAAAACTTACAGTATTTCATTTTGACACCTCTTGAGTTGGATTTGCCTTTTTCGGGCAACAGGCGGAGGTGCATAGGACGGTGAATATCGGTACTCTGAACGGCAAGTCTGCGGAAGTCAACGGGACAAAGCCAAAATCGTTGCGTACATGGTATGGGGAAATTCGTATAAAGACCAGCCGGGCAAGATAAACCCTGCCCGGCTGAAAGAAAGTTATATAGATGTTTTCAGCAGTAGCCGAGGGGCGAAGCCCCGAACGCCACGGAGCAAAGCGGAGTACGATTTTGCGGCCGTTGACTTCCGCGAGAAACTATGCTACCCTTAGCCGCCCGAAAAAGCAAATTCGCCC
>OLXR01000472.1_pt1 | contig 17564 bp, 8 predicted proteins | sample 1673941 | NCBI WGS metagenome assembly OLXR01 (sample SAMEA103958134, study PRJEB25191) | human gut metagenome
TATTGGCATAAGACACGCCTGCGGTCCAGGCGGATACCCATAGATTATTGTCCCTGTCGAGGAAGATATTGTTGATGTCACTTCCTACCGAATAGGGATTGGACGGTGAGTGCTTATGTTCCATGACAGAGGTGGACTCATTGCTTTTCCATACTTGGAAAAGTCCTTCGTTTGCTCCTATCCATACATATTCGGGGTCAACACATAAGGACAGTACCCCACCCGGAGTATGGAACATGACCTGCTTGACAAGTGTATAACTGCCGTCGTTTTCGATTTTATATTTAGCCAGATGTTCCTGATAGATGATCCATAAATCTCCGTTATCATAACAAATATCCCTGACTCCCGATCCTATGTTATTATTGATATTGCCGGAAAACTTCAATTCTCCCTCAGCGTCAACCTTGTAGGCGGACAGATACCTTTTTCCCGAAATCCAGGCATTCCCCAGGCTGTCTGTTGCCACCTTCGGGTTCAACTCGTCGGAAATATAATTGTAAGTGTCTCCTATCTTTCTGGCAGAAATGACCGGTTCCCCGTTATCTTTTCCGGAAGATTCAATCTTTACCAATCTGATTTGGTTATCCGATATGAGCCATAACTGATTACCAATGCCCTGCTTGAGCACCCTGACTTTGGAATAAAAGGCGGGATCGGGTTGAGCCTCTGTCCGGTAACTGACAAATTGCTTGGTTCTGATATCAAAACAAGCCAGTCCGGCTTCCGTAGCCAGCCAGATATAGCGACCTACTATCTGAATACTATAAACCCTGTTATAATAGACTGAATTTATAATACCGTTTTCGTACTTGTAGGAATCAATGGAATATCCGTCGTACCGATTAAGCCCTCTATGGCTTCCGAACCACATATATCCTAAGGAGTCTTGTACGATACAGGTCACGTTATCGTGTAGCAGTCCCTCGTTTCTGGTCAGATGACGGAACAGGAGTTCTTCCTGTGCATTGCCGGTTATGAATGCACAGGAAAGAACGATAAGTGACAGAATGATTTGTTTATAATATCTCATAAGCAAAAAACGTCTGTGTTATGGACGAACGGTTATGTCAATGGTAGAGAACTGAGTGTTGTAATCATATTCACTTGCATGAATATTGTTTCCTACATTGTCTTTATACCCGCTATCCGAATAGTTTTTCATACTTGTATTGGTGCCTATTACGACTACCTGATAATTACCCGGTTGCGTATACGTATATTGATATTTTAATATTCCGGAGTTGTCATTGATGTTCAGAGACTGGCCTGTGGAGAACGGAATATAGTCTATATCACCATAACTTGCGGAAGCTATGTAGTAATCGCCTAAATATCCGGCATTATTACTAGGGGTAAATAAGATCTGTATGTATGACAATGTACCCATCGTTTTTCCCGTAGCTCCCTGCCAGGCGTCTATAACACTCGACAAGTCAACGGAGTAGTCCGTAAACGCGGTATTGGGATTCCAGTATATGTCCCAGACGGTTTCATCTCTGAATATAACCTCCGTTTCGCCGACTCCAATGCCGCCGAGGCGGATGACTACCTGAAAGGTTGTGATGTCCGGACGCTGCTCTCCCGAACTGACATCTTCCAGGATGTCTTTGTCGAATCTCATCCGTAAATTCAGCTTTTTGTTTGTTCCCAGTTTGGCGTCCGTATGCAGGCGGAGTGCCTGATACCACCATTCGGGATGAACGGATGTGATTTTCAGTACATTCTGCTGAATGGACTCGTCATACTCGATTTCGGCTTCCGAACCTATCAGGTTATCACCACTGCCTGCGTTCACAACTTCTGCGAGATTGTCCGTAATGGAAGTGGAACCGGCGGGTGTATCGGCAAAGTTACAATTATACGGTGTAATTTCCGGATCGATAGGGCGATAATTGTTGTTTTGTAAATCATCGTTGGTTTTTCCTTGCAGCAGATAGTAGGCACTGCTCTTGTAGTCGTGCCCGTCGTCTCCGGTGTAAATGGATACGGCCATTGCATTATGCCGGATACTGAATGTAACGGGTTCTCCTACCTTTACCTCTGTCTTGTCTGCGCTGGCGGAGATATGTAAGCTGGGGGCTTTCTCTTCATTGCACGCAATAAATGTAGTTGCTGCGAGCAGAAGTATGAATTTAGTATAGGTTGTTTTCATTCTCTTATCGTTTTAAGTTGACACAAAAGATTAATATCCCGGGTTCTGAGTCAGTTTAGGATTCAAATCGATTTCTTTCTGAGGAACAGGGAGTAAGTAGTTATGATCTTCATAATGACTACCCGCCAATTTTATATTTTCACCTTCATAAAGAATATAATCCACAATTGCCGGTTTGCCATCTACTACTCCTTCTACAGGTTTCATCTTCAATCCCAAGAACGGTGCATTCAAAACTTCTTTGGCAATGCCCCAACGACGAATATCCCACATACGTTTACCGCCTTCGAGTGCAAACTCTACACGCCATTCGTTTTGAATACGTTTACGAAGCTCATCTTGAGTAGCACAATATGTCGGTTTGCTTGGGTCTGTATTTTGTAAATCAGGCATACCTACACGTCTACGAACTTGATTGACAGCATCAAATGATTCTGCGCTCAACGGATGAAGCTCATTCATCGCTTCTGCATAAGTCAGCAGAACTTCGGCATAACGAATAACCACCCAGTCTTTGCCCATATTCCAACCTTCGCTTTGAGGATCAATACTTGGGTCTAACCATTTTTGCTGATAATATCCGGTTGCTGTAGCATCACCATGCTGTTCAATACCGGTTTTTCCACTTGATTTCAGCGGTTTGACTTTAATTGTAACACCATACATTTCTTCTCCGTCATGAAGTACATTGACTTCCAAACGAGGGTCGCGATTTTTAAACGGATCCTTTTCATTATAAATTGTAGATTTACTGATAGGAGCACCGTCTTTATCTTCGAATGCGTCAACCAAGCTCTGAGTAGGATTCATACCTCCCCAACCTAAAGTAGGGAAACATTCCCAACCAATCAAGTAGTGAGTTTTATCAGGGTAGTTGAATTGTACATACAAGATATTTTCATCACATCCATCTGATTTTTCCCAAAACAACTCCTGATATTTACCGGTATTTCCGGCATCATAAAGTTCATATTTACCTAAATCAATTACAGCCTTAGAAGCATCTGCTGCAACTTGCCAGTTACTATAGTACAAAGCAGCTCTAGCTTTCATAGCCAAGGCAGCTCCTTTGGTAACACGAGGAGTATTTGCGGCATCCCATTCTTCAGGCAAATATTCAATTGCCTTGTCAAAGTCCGCCATAACCTTTGCATACACTTCTTCGCGTGGAGTACGAGTGATATCTTCTACATCCGTTAAGTTCAATGGTTTATCAATATAAGGAACATCACCAAAAGAACGGATTAAATTGAAATATACAAATGCACGGAAGAAATAAGCCTGTCCTTCAATTTTTTTACGTGATTCGTCACTCATTTCGATATCTTTTACTTTTTCCAATACCAAGTTACATTGACGAATCGGAGTATAACTACCCGCCCAGCTTTGGTCCATCGGATCGTAAATACCTTTTGATATGTTACCGGCAGCCCATTTAATGCCATGAACTGCATTATCTGAATTGATATCTTCGTCTTGATCCCATGTAGGCAGGCAGCCATAAATATCAGTTACGGCCATCATCGCATCATTCTCTGTTTTCCAGAAACTGCTATCAGATAGCTCATCCAATGGATAACGGTCTAAGAAATCACTACATGAAGAAGTGAATCCTGCAAATAATAAGGCCGTTGCTATATGTAAAAATTTTGTTTTCATGTTATTTATACTGTTTTATTTGAAATATTAGAATGAAAGTTTTACTCCGACAGACAGTTTTTTAACGTTACTGTAAGACCATCCTCGTTCATTGCTTTCTTCCGGGTCGATACCACCGTCCAAACCTGTAAAAGTAAATAAGTTTTCACCGGTTAAGAATACCTTTGCATTAGCGATACCGGCTTTAGTTAACCATGCTTGAGGTAATGTATAGCCTAAAGTAAGGTTTTTCAAACGAACGTATGATGCATCTTGAAGCCAGAAAGAAGATGTTACAAAGTTTGTTTGACTAGAACGTGTAACACGGGGGTAAGAAGCATTGTGATTATCCGGAGTCCAACGATCCAAATGTCTTTTCAAAGCAGTTGCACCATTATAAAATGCATAAGCAGCTTCAGCGGTGTAGTATCCGTCTACATCAAATGCTCCTTGGAATAAAGCAGAAAGATCAAAATTCTTATAACCTACACTCAGATTCAAACCTCCGGTCCAACTTGGGAAATTCTTACCTATAACAGTACGGTCTTTTTCTGTAATTTTCTTATCACCATCCAAATCTTTGTACTTGATATCACCTAATTTTTCCTGACCGTCAGCCAAACGTTTCGGACAGTTAAGAAGATCTTCTTCTGTATTAAAGAAGCCATCGGCTACATAACCGTAGTAAGAACCGATAGGATATCCTTCCAGATTCCAAATCTTGTCGTTACTTGTCGGACCTTCTGTACCTGCCATATCCGTAATCTCATTCTTTACATAAGATACATTCAATGATACAGAATAGTTCCAGTCCTTATTAATTTGCTTGTTATGGTTAATCAAGAAATCAAAACCGGTATTCTGCACACTACCAATATTCTGTGCCGGAGCATTCATACCGATAACTCCCTGAATAGGAAGATACAGCAACATATCATTGGTTTTCTTCTTATAAACAGATAATTCAAAATTAATCATGTTGTTTAAGAAACCGGCTTCCAAACCTAATTCATAGTTAGTAACCGTTGCCCATTTCAAATTATTGTTTACATAACGAGCTTCATATATAGCTGAGTACAAAGTATTGTTGAATAAATATTTAGTAGCATTGTCAGCTATATTATATGTATATGTTGGTACTGCCGGATAAATATCATCGGATTTCAATTCCTCATTACCGGTTTTACCCCAACCAAGACGTAACTTCAAATTGCTCAGCCAGTCTACATTGTCTTTAATAAATGCTTCTTCAGAAATTCTCCATCCTGCAGAGAATGCGGGGAATACTCCCCAACGATTATCTTTCGGGAAACGTGAAGAGGCATCACTACGTAAATTAGCTTCAAACAGATACTTACCTGCATAATCATATTGGATACGTCCGAAATAAGACAAACGAGCCATTTCATAACCTCCGTCTTTATTTTTTTGTGAAGACTGGTCTAATGTATTCAGAGATTCAGGCAACTCATCACTACCGCCACCTTGACGAGTAGCTTCTGTATACTTATAAATATGTTCATAAGATTCAAAACCCGCTAATGCACTGATATTATGTTTGCCAAAACTCTTGTTGAAGTTAATCAAGACTTGTCCGGTGTAATAGTTGTGGTTATAATATTTATCATACCCTTCACGCAAACCGGAATCATACGCATTGCTTCCGCTACCATAAGTGAAATGCTTTTTAAAACCATCTTGGTTACTGGTATAATTACGTACTGAATATACACCTTTAATACTCAATTCAGGTAAAATCTGTATAGTAGCATGACCTGTAAGATTTATTTCCTGTTGTGTATTACGTTTGAAACCAGACTTGTCTCCTTGTATAGCAACCGGGTTATCTACACCGGAATAAGTATAAGAACCATCTTCGTTATAAACTTTATTAGTAGGCTTTTCGCGAGTTACACCTTGATAAACAGATACAAAGCCATTCCATGCATCATTAGAAACACCTCTATAACCGGATGCATTGATACCTACCTTTATATATTTATTGATTTCCGAATTCAAATTCATACGGGCATTGAATCGAGAATAATCATTATCAGCAGTCAAACCATCCTGATAAATATAACCTAATGAAGCATTGTACGTTGTTTTTTCAGTACCACCGCTGATAGAAACATTATGCATTGTTTCTATAGCACTCTTTTTAATAGCTGCTTCATACCAGTCTGTGCTGGGTAATGCTCCGGTACGATAGTCTTCTATTTCTTCCGGAGAGAACATCAATGTAGCATTAGGATTCTCATTTAAAGTTGCTTCATTATATAAAACAGCATATTCATAAGCATTCACTAATTCACGTTTTGCTACCGGAGAAGACCAAGATACATTACCGGAATAAGTTACGCGTGCCTTTTCTCCTTTTTTACCCTGTTTAGTAGTAATCAAGATTACACCGTTCGCAGCCTGTACACCATAGATAGCAGCAGAAGCAGCATCTTTCAAAACTGTAAATGTTTCAATATCATTTGGGTCAATTGTATTCATACTACCCGGTACTCCATCTACAATAACCAATGGACTGGCTGCATTGATAGAGTTCTTACCACGAATAGTAATATCAGCAGCTTGACCACCCGGAGCACCTGAACTCTGAATAGCTGTTACACCAGGCATTTGTCCTGCTATAGCTGCAGAAACACTTGACACGGGACGGCTTTCCAATGCTTTTGCATTTACAGTTGCAACTGCTCCTGTCAAATTAGCTTTCTTTTGTACACCATAACCTACTACGACAACTTCTTCCAATGTTTGACTGTCCTCTTTCAGGATTACATTAAGTGGTTGACCATTGAATTTTACTTCCTGGGTAACATAACCTACATAGGAAATAACAAGAATACTTCCTTCGGAAACTCCACTCAAGGTAAAATCACCATCGATACCGGTAATAGTACCATTGGTTGTACCTTTTACTACTACGGACGCACCGATGACTGTTTCACCCATAGCATCCTTTACAACTCCTTTACAGGTTTCGGTCTGTTGCTCAATAGCATTTGAGCTTGCTATTGCAGGAGCTGAAACAGCATTCATGCTTCCTGTAGATGCAGCCATAAGAAATAGCAGCATACTGACCGACTTGACTCTCTTTAACATAAAGTATTAATTTAAAGATAATAAATAAGTTACTATCAACGTAGTTCTTCTAGAACTATGTTTTTTCAATATGATTTAGATTAATGGCGCAAATATATAATATTTTTAAAAAAGACCAATCATTTTTGAAAACTATCTTTGTTTTTCTCTGTAATTTAACAATTAAACTATAAAAATATCTAATTAAAGGGGTACCCTAAAAAGACTTAACTATTTAGTTGGTAGAATTTTAGTAATATAATGATAATACATAAAACTTTTTTTTACTCATAATTTATATATGAGTTTCCATGTAAAGCCGTTATAAACAATAGTATAATGAAAAGGGGATTAATAAAAACGAATAGAATATCGGTAGAAATATTATCTTTTTTCCTCATTTATTGTGATTTACAGTATAAATAATCCAAGGATCTATTTAATACAAGCATTGATTATCAGCAGATTATAAAAAGGAATAGTTCTAGAAGAACTTATCCTTTTAGAACTTTGAATTTCAATCAAACACTTTAAAATTCAATATTATGTTAAAACGACTGAAATCAGTTAGCATGTTATTGTTCTTGGGAACATTCTCTACAGGAACCATTTCTGCTGTTACAGCTTCCGAAGTCAACTCTTCTGCTATCGTACAACAAAATGAAACATGTAAAGGTATTGTGAAAGACGCCACGGGAGAATCCATTATTGGTGCTTCTGTAATAGTGAAAGGAACCACCAACGGAGCAATTACCGACTTTGAAGGTAATTTCGCCTTAACTAACGTGAAGAAAGGAGATATCATCGTAATCTCCTATGTAGGGTATCAAAAACAAGAAGTCAAATGGAATGGTGGGACTCTCAATGTAGTGTTGAAAGATGACACAGAAGTCCTGAGTGAAGTTGTTGTTGTAGGTTACGGTATACAGAAAAAGGCTAACCTCTCCGGTGCCGTTGCACAAGTAAACAGCGATGAGTTAACCAATCGCCCTATTTCGAATGTATCAAGCGGTTTGCAAGGCTTGATGCCGGGTGTAACAATTACTGCAGGTCAGGGACGTCCTGGTGAAGACGGAAGTAATATCAGAATCCGCGGTGTAGGAACGTTGAATAATGCATCTCCCTATATCTTGATTGACGGTGTAGAAAGTGGTTCCATGAATGACCTTGACCCGAATGATATTGAAAGTATCTCCGTATTGAAAGACGCTTCTTCTGCAGCTATCTATGGTTCTAAAGCATCTAACGGTGTAATTTTGATTACCACCAAACGCGGAAAAACCGGTGCTCCCCGTATCTCGTACAATGGATATGTCGGTATTCAAAATGCAACGGCAACCATTGACCGTGTAAGCTCTGCCGATTATGCCAGACTGTACAATCGCATTGACGATGATAATAATAACCCACATCGTTATTCGGACGAAGACATCCGTTTATTCGAGAATGGTTCCGACCCATACGGACATCCTAATACCGATTGGAATGATGCTGCCTATAAAACAGGTGTTCTGCATAAGCACAATGTAAGCATCAATGGTGGTACAGAGAATGCAAGATATATGGCCTCTGTCGGCTATTTGGGACAGACCGGTATCCTTCCGAATTCAGAGCGAAGCCAATTCAACGGACGTATGAATTTAGACGTAGATATAACCAAGAAATGGCATGTGCGTATGAATTTGTCCTATATCAAGAATGATTATAAAGACCCTAACTCAAACTATGGTGGTGGTTCTTCAGACCAAATTATCCGTCAGCTCAACATCCTAAGCCCGATGATTCCTATCAAGAATGAAGATGGAACTTACGGTTCAACAAATGACGGTAACCCGATTGCATGGTTGGATTCAAAATCTACAGTAGATAAATATAACCAGAACTTTACCGGTATGTTGTCTGTTGATTACAAAATTTTGGATTGCCTTACAGCAACCGTATCGGGAGCTTATGTTAATGATGACCAACACTACAAGGCTTTCGTAAAGAAAATCAATAATGACCCGGCACAGGCCGCACGTCCTAACAGCTTAACTGAGTCATTTACAAACTGGACCCGGTATAACTTTGATGCTTTGTTGAATTTCGACAAGCAATTTGGTGATCACAACTTAAAAGCAATGTTAGGTTATCATGCAGAAGCATACGATGTACGCTACAATGATATGTACCGTGAAAATTTCCCAAATAATGAATTGGACGATATGAATGCAGGTGCAACTGCTACTCAAACCAATAGTGGTTTTACACGAGAATTGAATATGTTGTCATACTTTGGTCGTATCAACTACGATTATAAAGGAAAATATTTATTCGAAGCTAACTTCCGTGCCGATGCATCTTCTCGTTTTGCTCCGGGCAACCGTTGGGGATACTTCCCTTCATTCTCCGGTGCATGGCGCATCAGTGAAGAATCATTTATGGAAAACTTAAGAGACTGTTGGTTGTCAAGCCTTAAGATTCGCGGTTCTTGGGGTCAGCTGGGAAACCAGGATGCTTTGGGAGACGGTACTCCGACCGGAGGAGACTACTATCCATGGATGAATACATACAACCTCGGCGCCAACTATCCGTTCGGAGGTTCGTTAGTGACAGGATACTATCAAGGTTCATACAAAATGGCTTCTCTTTCTTGGGAAAAAGCTACCACTTGGGGTATCGGTATAGACTTCACTTTATTCAATAAGCTGACCGGTTCTATTGACTACTACAACAGAAAGACCACAGATATCATCATGAATGTCTCCGTTCCTAAAGAATTTGCCTTGGGTGCATACAAAGATAATGTAGGTGCAATGAAGAATAGTGGTATTGAAGTTCAGCTGGCCTACAACGATACATGGAACGATTGGACCTTCGGTGTTTCAGGAAACTTTGCCTACAACAAGAATACCATTGAAAATTTAGGTGGAGTAGACCGTATGGCTGACGGCAGTTTTATGCGCGAAGTAGGTTCTCCCATTAATTCATGGTTCGTATATCGCACAGACGGATTTTTCCAGTCTGATGAAGAAGCTGCTGCATGGCAAGCCAAATACTCTGCAATGGACGGATATCCTTTCGGACAAGATTTCAAGGCAGGTGACTTACGCTATGTAGATGCAAACGGTGACGGTAAAATCTCGGCTGATGACCGCGAGCTTTATAGAACCAAAGATCCGAAATTCACATTTGGCTTCAATATTAATGTCGGTTATAAGAACGTAGACTTGTCAATGAACTTCAATGGTGCTGCCGGTGTAGGATATGCATTTACCAAGGAAGCATTCGGTGAATTCTCCGGTAGCGCAGGACATCCGTCAACTGCCTGGTTGGATAGCTGGACACCCGAAAACAAAAATGCAAGCATGCCACGCATAGCAGAAGCACGTGTATCTCCAAGTGAAGCTTCAAATGTACTTTCCGATTTCTGGATTATGGACACAAGCTATCTCCGTATGAAAACCATACAATTAGGCTATACTCTTCCTAAAAATTGGATAGAGAAATGGGGTATTCAGAATCTGCGTGTATACTATTCAGCAGAAAACCTACTGACATTTGACGATATGCCAATTAATGTAGACCCGGAAACAGTCAGTGAACGTTTGTCTAGTTACCCTTTGAATAAAACACATTCATTCGGAGTCAACATTACATTCTAAACTTTTTATAATCACTTAATTAATACAGAATAATATGAAACGTTTATCAACATATTTATTAGCAGGTATCGCATTGCTGTCTGCTTCATGTTCAGATTTTCTGGATACAGCTCCGAAAGATGCCCTTTCTCCTGCAACAACCTGGAAAACAGAAACTGATGCCGAGAGTTTTGTAGTAGGTTGCTACAATGGATTATTAGATCCATCGTCCATTCTTTATTTAGATTGCGGTTCCGACATAGGTTACAATAATTTTTCATGGGAAGGATGGCGTCCTTGGGGAGACGGTTCCTTATCCAGCGGTAACACAGGTGCTTCATTCTATGATTTTGCCATTATCCGCCGTTGTAATACAGTGTTAGAAAACATCGACAATGTAGAATTCACTACTGCAGGTAAGAAAGAAGAACTGATAGCAGAAGCCAAAGCCATCCGTGCCTATAGATATTTCATTATGAACTGGTGGTATGGCGGTGTACCTATCATCGGTTCTTATACTACGGCCGAAGAAGCACAGGTACCGCGTAATACGGAAGCGGAAGTACGCGAACAGATTGCACAGGACTTGGACGATGCACTTACAGCCATCAACACCACTCCGGCAGCACGCGGACGTATTGCCAAAGGAGCAGTTTTGGCAACCAAAATGCGCGAAGCATTGTATTACGGCGACTGGCAGAAAGCAAAAGATGCAGCTCAGGCTATCATCGATTTAAAACAATACGAACTGGATTCTGATTATGAAAACTTATTCAAACTGACAGGTGTAGATTCTAAAGAAATCATATTGGCAGATCAACGCCTCGAAAGTGTCTTCGGACTGGGCGTTATTGGTCAAATGTATAATAATGATGATGCAGGATGGTCTTCAATTGTTCCTACTCAAAATTTGGTAGACATGTATGAAATGGACAATGGTTTGACTAAAGAGGAAGCTACAGGCTATTATGATGCCAAACATCCTTTTGCCAATCGTGACCCGCGCATGGATATGACTATTCTTTATCCCGGACAAGAATGGAGAGGAAAGATATTGAATACACTGGATGAGAAGCTGGCAGACGGTTCAAAAAACAAGAACTTTCCTACTTATACAGACAATGCCTCAAAAACAGCTTTAACATGGGCCAAATATCTAGATCCATACGAACAGTATTCTAATATTTGGAATACAGCTGCCTGTGTTATCATATTCCGTTATGCAGAAGTACTGTTAAGTTGGGCAGAAGCCGAAAACGAATTAAACGGTCCATCAGATCAAGTGTACAACTATATCGACCAGATTCGTGAACGCGTAGGTATGCCTAAAGTAGTCAGAACTAAATATGATACTCAGGATAAATTACGTGAATTGATTCGTCGTGAACGTTGCGTAGAATTTGCAGGTGAAGGTTTACGCCGTGCAGATATCCTGCGTTGGAAAGACGCCGGTGGCAAGATGTTGGCAGAAACTTTAATGAACGGTGATTTAAAACGTATTACCGGTGCTATCAATTACAGTGAAAACGATCCGTACAAACGTGCAGAAGTTACAGGCACAGCAACAATTGAAACACGTAAGTTTGCTCCGAAGAACCGTTATTTGCCATTCTCTCAAACAGATGTACTCGACAAGAATCCGAACATCAAACAGAATCCCGGATATTAGCATTTATCATAAAAGAGTAGAATAGCATTCATAGAAAAAGGGAGTGTGCCAAAACTAAACCGGCCTATCCCATCGTCAGCTGTAGGGGCAGGGGTTGCCTGCCCGAAGACACAAAGCAAACTGTTTTCGGGCGAGCGAACCTCGCCCCTACGAACTAAACGACAGTATTATTCACGTTTTGACACACTCTTTTTCTATGACAGCACGACTTAAACTATCTCTTTCCCGAAAGGAGTAAGTGCCAGTCCAGCCAACTTGAAATGTTGCAAACCAAATGGAATACCGATAATAGTAATGCATAATAACAAACCAAAAGCTAAATGAGACAAACTTATCCAAATACCTCCTACCAATATCCAAAGTATATTCATCAAAACACTCAAGCAACCCTCACCGCCGGGGCAACTGCGCACCTGCATACCAAACGGACAAAGTGCCAAAACTGACAGCTTCAATGTCTGCAGACCAAAAGGAATTCCAATGATGGTGACCATCAACAACAGGCTCGCTATAATGTATTCTATGCAAATAAGCAGTCCGCCCAAAACAATCCACAATATGTTCATTACTATATTCATACGGCAAATATAAAAACATTATTCGTCTTTCAGCGCTTCTACAGGAGATATTTTACTGATATTATAAGCCGGTATCCATACTCCAATCCATGTTACTATCATCATGATAAGATATACAATCAACGACACTATCAAAAAATGAACTGTAAAATGATTAGTAATATAACGCATATTATCACCGGGCGTCATACTCGACAACACATAAAATCCATCTTTCAGCACCCATTGAAAATAAACAAGACAACCTATCAATACTGCTATAGTAGTCAACATACCGGCTTCACCCAATAATAAAAGACGAATATGTCTAGGAGACGCCCCATAAGACAATCTCACTCCCATTTCCTCCCGACGTGTACGGGTACTCAACCAAAATGTCCCGCTGACTCCTAAAAACAAATTCACCAGAAAGAAATAGCAAAGGGCATATTTAATACGAATCTCACTGGTAGCTCCTTCTTTTAAATCACTTTGCTCACGTACTTTACTGAAAGGTTCAATCTTGCTGATAAACAACCTCCCCACTGCCAAATACTCTTCCATCCAAGGAATAAAATCCTCAATGAAGCGAGTTTCCGCAACTCCGGGTTTTGTACGGGCAAAGACAATCAAACCTCCCTCATAGGCCCATGACGGAATGCCGTCAGTACGTGCATTGAGACGAAGATAATAAGGTTGCATACAACTCTTCATTTTGACCGGTTGAATTAACGCCGTTACCTTCAGAGGAACACTATCTCTTGCATAAACCACACCTCCGGTCAGATCTTTATCGGGCGAAAGACAAGCAGCAGCATCCGAAGTCATCAAAATACTATTCACCGTATATTCGGCATTTTCGAGACTTTCCCAAGTACCGTCTTTGACCGAACATATCCGCCAGGTTTGAAAGAAATCGGTGTGCGGAACAAAATCCATAAAAGCAACACGAACACTCATTGTGTCCAAAGTAAGATTATTAAAACTGTTTCCACGCGAACAAGGATAGTGGTTATTGACTACATAAGTAGCCGATTCGATTTGCTCATGACTTCGAAGCCGTTCCATCAATTTCCGGAAATCTTCCGGGCGAATTTCTTCATCAGAAGGAACCACAGAAAGCTGAAGCCTGTACAACCCATCTGCCTCATAGCCATCCGGAATCGACTTATTATAGAAAATAACAAATAAGGGATCGATTACCATCCAACATACAATGGCAATAACAATCAACTCCAACAATATCCACACATTACGCTTACGCGAATTCCAAAGGTTTCTAAATATATGATGCCACATAACCTCTTATTTTTGTTTATTAATGGAATACACAATATCTTTTCGCAGAGAAAGATACGCCGGGATAACGGCTGAGAACAAATTTATCACCACACATATCAGGAAGGCAGCCATAAACAGAACAGGACTGAACAGCATTTGAGGAGTTATACTCACACCTACCCCATCAGGTAACGCCGTTACATTGTCGTCCAGCAAAGTAAGCAGCCAATTTTTAGATAATAACACCATTCCATAAGATATAATCAAACCCAGACAACCGCCAATAACAGTCAAAATCAGGTTCTCCCAGATTATTTGTGAAAATAAGACACAAGACGTTGCTCCAAATGCTTTTCTCACTCCTATCTCGGGCAAACGTTTTTCCATTCGTCCCGATATCATGCCCGATAAATTCAATGCCGGCACTAACAACAGCATCAGCAAAACAGCTCCTATCTGACGGAAAATCTTCATAAAATCCAAGTCCGTCATAGAGTCCACACGGAATAATGTTTTCCAGTAAGCATAAGGCTGTCCATGCCAAAGCAGTTTATAGCCATCATGAGAAATAGCATTAAACTTTCGGGTAAATTCATCTACCTGAGCTTTTATGCTGTCAAAATCGGAAGAGGAACGTGCCAATATGACTACTTCATAGGCACCTAGCGCATCGTATTGATTATACTTATCATACCCCGGAAAACAAGTATATGGAATCCATACTTGTGCATAGCTCAGTTCCGTGGCATAACTGGGGGTTTTGACAACTCCACATATTTTATACTCCACAAAATCTATCGTAAGATACTTGCCCACCACCTTCGAAGTATTAAAAATCCGTTGCGCCACTTCCTCTGAAATGACAATGTGATGAATGCCACTGGCAAAATCGGATTCGCTAAAGGGAGCTCCATCTACAAAGTCAAAATCGAAAACTTTCCAGAAGGCAACATCCACTGCTTTTTGAACTACCGGTATGCGATGTTTTGAAGAAGGCAACTGAGCATAACCATCTCCTGCCACATAAGTTCCTATAGCAGAAACCGCTTCTGTACCTTTCAGATTGTAAAAAAGGTCTTTCACTATATTGTAGGCTATCAGACCCGTCGAATTAGAATTGGAATTATCAACACTCTGCATGTGCACATCCGATATAACCATCATCCGCGCACGATTAGTCTCCGGATAAATTCCTGCTACCTTTATATAATAAATAACAACCAATAACATAACCATCGATATGGCCAATCCGGTTCCAAGTATATAGAAACCACTGAACAATGGATTCTGCCTGATTAAATGAAAAGCTTGATTAAAATACGTTCTTACCATAATATACACATACTTTGTTTCTCTATTCTCAAATACAAAGTATATGCCAAAGTCATATCATATTGATAATCAAAATAATAGAAAACAAATCCAATGTCCGAAAACGAACACTTCACCTAAAACCGAACAGATAGTCTGTTTTTTATGAAATACCTCAACGGATAGTCATGCATTTCAATTCCTCCAATGAGCCATTGAATATGTTCAAATCCACTTTTTCCCTAATGCCGGGAAGTGTACCCACATCAGTGTGCTGCCAGAATTTCCAGTTGCCTTTATATTCCACCGAATCAACATAATAATGAGCAATCCAATAAGGATAAGAATCAAATATAGAATCATTAAGATAGCGGGTCTTGAATTTATAAGAAGTATAAAGAATAGGCTTTACTTTATAATGTCTCTCTATTTTATCCAGCCATATTTTTAAATCCCGACGAAGAGTCCGGGCATCATCTCCACGCTTTTCGATATCGAGTACGGGAGGTAAATCACCTGTGTCCAACTTTACGGAATTGATAAAGAAATCAGCCTGACGAACCGGATCTGTTTTCGGATTATAGAAATGGTAAGCTCCGCGAATAAATCCATAAGCCTTGGCTGAATCAAAATTTGCCTGAAAAACACGATCACCATAATCTCCGCCCTCGGAGGCTTTCATGAAGATGAAATGGATAGGGAATTGACTTTGACGGGTCTGAGTCAGTCGTTGCCAGTCAATATTTCCCTGATAATGGGAAACATCAATACCATGAATATGAAAACCCGCCGGCATGCATACACCATATGCCTTCAGCCCATAACAAGGTTTCCAACGATAAGAATAAGGACGAATGAAGAAATAGAAGAAAGCACTTAAAAACACAACGGTGATTGCTCCCATCAGGATATAATAAAGCCCCGTCGGTATTTCCCATTTCTTGACTACCTTCTTTTTATGAGGCGAAGCATCTTTCTTCCGCGATTTGCGCGGAGAAGAAGATTTTCGGGAAGTTGTCTTACGTGGCTTATTTACCACCGATATGGGCGGTTGCTTACTCATTTAGTGCTGATATATACCGAATTATTCAAAGCAGGGGCGAACTGAATCCCCCGAAAACACAACATGAAGTGTATCCGGACGAAAACAACTCGCCCCTACAATATTAATATTTCTATTCAGAATTATTTACCTTGTTCCAACTGCAAAGTCTTAGTCGGCTCGTCACAAACTTCTGTAGGACCGAAGTACTGGATAGGACCCGGATATACATAATCTGTTTCAGTAGCCCACTTGTCACGCAGTGAAGCGAACTTCTTGAAAGGAGCACCGTCCAGTTTAACCAATGCTTTCTGGATAACCGGTTTCATTTCGCCGTGACGACGTTCCATATTCATCATCATTGTGATAGGCACACCACCGGCAATCCATTCTGCAGCAGGAGCTGTCGTATTGCGAACTGAAGACATATAACCGGTCTTGCCGTTAGCAATCAACATAGATGCTGTGTAGCCCAATGAATAACAATAGTCTGCATCGAAGTTTGACGGAGCAGCGCAACGTCCTTCGTAACCGAAGAAGTGGTGCTGAGCAGCAAACTTACCAACATACTTGCCTTCTTCTTTCCATTGTGCCAATTTGGTAGCTACCATTTCAGACAACAGTTTTTCTGTTTCAATCAATGATACCTGTACGTTTCCGTGCGGGTCACGGTCTAATGACAACTGGCGGGCTACACCTTCGGGCAGTGAAGCATAGATAGCCGAGTTTTCTTTAGACAACTTAGAAATGATATATTCACGTTGATGAGATTTCTTAATCAAAGCAAATTCCGCAGCATTAGCAGCCAGGAAGTCGTTCAATTCAGCAATCAATCTCTTCATGGCAGGAATAAACTCTACCAAACCTTCAGGAATCAATACTGTACCGAAGTTGTTACCCTGAGCAGCACGGTCGGCTACAATCTGAGCGATGTAAGTTACTACATCATCCAAAGACATATCTTTAGCTTCAACTTCTTCAGAAATGATACATACGTTAGGCTGAACCTGCAAAGCACATTCCAAAGCAATATGAGAAGCAGAACGTCCCATCAATTTAATGAAGTGCCAGTATTTACGTGCAGAGTTACAGTCACGCTGGATATTACCGATAACTTCGGCATAAGTCTTACAAGCAGTATCGAAACCGAAAGAAGTTTCAATCATTTCGTTCTTCAAGTCACCGTCGATAGTCT
>OLXR01000475.1_pt1 | contig 17503 bp, 10 predicted proteins | sample 1673941 | NCBI WGS metagenome assembly OLXR01 (sample SAMEA103958134, study PRJEB25191) | human gut metagenome
ATCAATGAATAAAATTGCATTAATTACAGGTATTACAGGACAGGACGGTTCGTTCCTGGCCGAGTTCCTGATAGAAAAAGGATACGAGGTACATGGTATCCTGAGACGTTCTTCTTCATTTAACACTGCACGTATAGAACATCTGTATCTGGACGAATGGGTACGGGATATGAAGCAGAACCGATTGGTGAACCTGCATTGGGGGGATATGACGGACAGTAGCTCACTGATACGTATCATACAGTCCGTACAACCTGACGAGATTTATAATCTGGCCGCACAAAGCCATGTAAAAGTAAGCTTCGACGTGCCCGAATACACAGCGGAAGCGGATGCGGTAGGTACGCTGCGCATGCTGGAGGCGGTACGTATATTGGGGCTGGAAAAGAAAACCAAGATTTATCAGGCATCTACTTCGGAACTTTTCGGACTGGTGCAGGAAGTTCCTCAGAAAGAGACTACTCCTTTCTATCCCCGTTCTCCATACGGAGTAGCCAAGCAATATGGTTTCTGGATAACCAAGAATTACCGCGAAAGCTATGGCATGTTTGCCGTAAACGGTATTTTGTTCAATCACGAAAGTGAACGCCGGGGCGAAACTTTTGTTACCCGGAAAATTACCCTGGCGGCGGCACGCATCGCACAAGGATTCCAAGATAAACTGTACTTGGGGAATCTGAACTCCCTGCGCGACTGGGGATATGCCAAAGACTATGTGGAATGTATGTGGCTGATTCTGCAACACGATACGCCCGAAGACTTTGTTATAGCCACCGGAGAATATCACACTGTACGCGAATTTGCCACCCTTGCTTTCAAGGAAGCGGGCATCGACTTGCGCTGGGAAGGTGAAGGTGTGAACGAGAAAGGTATTGACACAGCTACAGGCAAGGTGCTGGTAGAGGTGGATCCCAAATATTTCCGCCCGGCAGAGGTGGAACAATTACTGGGAGATCCTACCAAAGCCAAAACGTTACTGGGATGGAATCCCCGCAAGACTTCATTCGAGGAACTGGTGAAAATCATGGTGAAACACGATATGAAATTCGTGAAGAAACTTCATCTCAAAGCAAGCTGTTAAATCATTAGTCAAGAATTTCAATGGAGAAATCAGCCAAAATTTATATAGCAGGGCACCACGGACTCGTGGGCTCCGCTATTTGGCGTAACCTGCAAGAAAAGGGCTACACCAACCTGACCGGCAGAAGCCACAAGGAACTGGACTTGCTGGACGGAGTTGCCGTAAAGGACTTCTTTGACCAAGAAAGACCGGAATATGTAATCCTTGCTGCCGCCCACGTGGGAGGTATCATGGCAAACAGCACATACAGGGCGGACTTTATCTACAAGAACCTGCAAATACAACAGAACGTGATAGGGGAAAGCTTCCGTCACGGAGTGAAGAAATTATTGTTTCTGGGAAGTACCTGCATTTATCCCAGAGATGCACAGCAGCCGATGAAGGAGGATGCTCTCCTCACCTCCCCGCTGGAATATACGAATGAGCCATACGCCATCGCCAAAATAGCGGGGCTGAAAATGTGCGAGAGTTTCAACCTGCAATATGGTACCAACTATATCGCTGTAATGCCCACGAACCTGTATGGCCCCAATGATAACTTTGATTTGGAACGCAGCCATGTGCTGCCTGCCATGATCAGGAAAATACATCTTGCCAAATGCCTGAACGAGGGTGACTGGGAGAACATACGCTATGATCTGGATATGCGCCCGGTGGAAGGTATAAACGGAGAGAGCAGAACAGAGGAGATACTGGCTGTCCTGAAAAACTACGGCATCAGCAAGGACGGGGTGGAACTGTGGGGAACAGGCACGCCGCTGCGCGAATTCTTATGGAGTGAGGAGATGGCGGATGCCAGTGTTTTCATCATGGAGCATGTGGACTTTAAAGATACTTACCGTCCCGGCACAAAAGAGATACGCAACTGCCACATCAACATCGGCACGGGAAAAGAAATATCCATCGCCGGCCTGGCTCATCTGATAGTAAAGGAAACGGGATATAAAGGCAGCATTACATTCAATCCGGAGAAACCGGACGGGACCATGCGCAAACTGACCGATGTGACCAAATTGCATGAACTGGGATGGCATCACAAAATAGACATAGAGGAAGGGGTGCACAAGATGTACCAATGGTATCTGGAATATAAAAAGAAATAAAAAGCATACGTGTTATGGAAACTCATATCGTTATCATGGCAGGCGGCATAGGAAGCCGCTTCTGGCCCATGAGTACGCCGGAATGTCCCAAACAGTTCATTGATGTGACGGGATGTGGCAAAAGCCTGATACAACTGACAGTGGAACGCTTTAAAGGGTTGTGCATTCCGGATAATATATGGATAGTGACTTCGGATAAGTATAAGGAGACGGTAAGGAAACAATTGCCATCCGTGCCGCCTCATCATATACTGACGGAGCCGGTTGCACGTAACACGGCCCCCTGCATCACATACGCTTGCTGGAAAATCAAGAAACACCACCCGCACGCCAATATCGTAGTGACTCCTGCGGATGCATTGGTTATCAATACGGATGAATTCCGCCGGGTGATAGCCAAGGCACTGCTGATGACAGATCAAAGCAAGGCTATTGTAACCATAGGTATCAGACCTTGCCGCCCGGAAACGGGATACGGATATATAGCCGCGGGAGAAGAGGTGGATCAGGATATACGGAGAGTGGATGAATTCAAAGAGAAACCGGACTTGAAAACGGCACGGCACTATGTGGACGCCGGGAATTATTTCTGGAATGCAGGGATCTTTGTATGGAATGTAAAGACCATAGAAGAGGCTATACGCCGTTATGCACCGGGCATTGCCGAGGTGTTCGACAGGATTTATCCGGAGTTCTATACCGAAAGAGAGAAAGAAACCATAGAAGAGCTGTTCCCTGCTTGTGAAAGTATATCCATAGATTATGCCGTAATGGAAAAAGCGGAACGGATTTATGTATTGCCGGCAGAGTTCGGATGGTCTGATCTGGGTAGCTGGGGCTCATTGCATTCCTTGCTGCCCAAAGATGAACGGAACAATGCCGTTGTAGGCGAGAATGTCCGAATGTATGAATGCAATAACTGCATTGTACACACACCGCATTTGAAACAGGCGGTAATACAAGGACTGGACGGGTATATCATAGCCGAGAAAGAGGGAACCCTGCTGATATGCAGACTGGCAGAGGAGCAGCGTATTAAAGAATTTTCGAAAATATAAGGAATGATTATAGCAGTTGACTTTGACGGCACAATAGTGGAGCATAAATATCCCGAAATAGGCAGGGAACTACCCTTTGCCATAGAAACGCTGAAAAAACTACAACAGGAACGGCATCGCCTTATTCTGTGGAGTGTGCGGGAAGGTAAATTATTACAGGAGGCCGTGGATTTCTGCCGGGAGCGTGGACTGGAGTTTTATGCCGTAAACAGCAATTATGCGGAAGAAACCCTGGAAAGTAATCATTACTCCAGAAAACTGAAGGCGGATTTGTTTATTGATGACCGTAATCTGGGAGGACTGCCCGAATGGGGGATGATTTACAGAATGATCCATGACAAATGGGGATACGAAGATATTTATCAAAGTTCAGGTAATAAAGAAGAGACTAAAAAGCGAAGCTTTTGGAAGATACTTTTTTCCAAGATGTAGAATCTCCGCTTCCTAATGTAGTGATACAGGCGGAAGCCCATAAGAAAACTAATGTTAGATCAGAGGTAAGTACTGTTATCAGCGGATAACGGGAACTTACGAAACAGTATTGGTGATACCCGCCTGGGAAGGTAGGTATCACCTTTTTTTTGATCTATTCCATCAGTATTTGAAGACTTGTTCTTCTCCGGGTTCTATGGTCATGGCTTTCATTCCTTTCCGGGTTGGAATGTTCAGCACTCCCTTTCCGCCGTCGGACTTGATACGGATCTCTTTCTTATCCATATAGATATGGATATTGCCGTATGGAGTGGGCACGGTTCCTTCCATCCATTTCAAGCCGCCCAGACAAGGGGTGACGGAGTATTCCTCGTAACCGGGTTTGGTGGGTTTTACTCCCAGATAGTATTTGCCCAGCAAATAGATGGGGCTGGCTCCCCATGCATGGCAGAGGCTTTTGCCGTATGGACGTCCGTACATGGCCAGATGCCGGATACCTGTTTCTTCGGGATTGTATTTCTCCCAGAAACTGGTAGCTCCTTCTTTCAACATACCGCCCCAATAGGCTTTCATTTCTTTCATCACCGATTCTTGTTCGCCCAAGGCGCACAGTGCTTCCAGTTCATAGAAACGCATATAAGGAGTGGTGATTTTCAATATACTGTCATTCTGCAATACGGTGTGTTTGATGGTCTGCTGTTTATCGGCATTCAGATAATTGAAGAAGACAGAGAACATATTGGCGTAGCGGGTAACGGACTCACTCTGCTTGCCCTGAACGCGGTTGTGTACCATCGCCTGTTTCTGCTCATTCCAGAAAGCGGGTTCCAGCTTGGAACGTAAAGCGGAAGCCAGTTTCTCATACTTGGTTTTGTCTGCCGTATTGCCGGCCAGACCGGCACAAAGCGCCATGGTTTCCAAACTCTTGCAGAACAAGACTTGCTCAAAGGATAGTTCTCCTTTCTTGTCCAGATAACCGTCTGCCCAGTCTACGAATACCCAGTCACCGGTCATGCCTTCCACCATACCGTTGGCATTGGTGCGTCCCAATACATAGTCCATCATGCTTTGCATACGCGGATAGAGTTGGGTTACAAAGTCTTTGTCACCGGAGTACATATAGTAATCGTAAATACTGAGGAACCAATAGAAGGTGTAGTCCATAATGGTATTGCTGTGGCTGGTCACAGGGTCTTTTCCACGAAGCAGCCAGATGGTACGCTTCACGGTTTCATTATCGAAGAACAGATAGTAGTTCATCAGATAACTCTGGATGGCATCGCCACTCCATACCCAACGGTCGCGCTTGATGCCGTCGATAAAGAATTCACGGGTAGTAAGGTGCATGGTGTATGCTCCTACTTCCCAGATGCGGTTCAGCTCTTCGTCATTGCATTTGAATGAGCCCCGGTACTCTTCGGGCAGGTATTCGTATTGCATGGAAACGTCCTGTATCGTTACTCCCGGATCGCAAGTGACATAGACATAACGGAAGGCCTTGCTGTTGTCCAACGTGTATTCATCGTATAGTTTCCGTGTATTCCGGATGGCCAGATCGGTTATCTGCCCCGGCTCTGCCAGCAATTTGTCCAATGTTTCGCAATATTCCGTATCCAAGGCTTCTTCAGGACTTTCACCGTAATAGATATGGATCGTTCCTTTTCCCTTTACCTCTTTCAGAGTGATATAACCAAAGGTTTCTTTTCCGAAGTCGTACAATACCCCTTCTTTCCGGGGAGTGGAGGAAACTGCTTTCATCGGTTTTCTGGCCAATGAAAACTTGGAAGGCAGTTGGGTGGCTCCGTCAAAGTTCCAACACCCTGCATCCATATAAACGGTGGCAGAAGTATCACTGGCTTTTCCGCTTTCGTCTATCCATTCCTTGTCTTCGTAGGTTACTTTCCAGGTCTTGTCCGTATTTACGGTTTTTCCTTTCACATAAATAGTGGGGGGAGTGGACTGATTCCACACTTTGATGTTCAGACTGTGTTTTCCTGCGGGGAGTGTTAAGGTGGAGGGCATACCGAATTGCAGTTTGCCGTCCAACTTCACATTGTATTTTCCTTCGGCGGCAATGAAGATTTCTTCCGGTTCCGCCAGGTCCAATTTCTTGCTGAATTCCACTACCACATAATGGCTGTCCGTTTTCCAGAAGGGAGGGAAAAAAGCACCGCGTTCCGTACGGCGGTTGTTCATCCGGTTGCCCAGCCATATCTCATAATCACCCGGATACCAGATCCAGGTCTGGGCGGAGGCGGCAGCACTCAATGCAAGTGCTCCGACTAAAGTGGCAAGTTTGTTTTTCATAATGGTATCACGTTTTATTTTTCCTTCAAATAGCTATATTCTTTGGGCAGTCCGGCATTTGCCTTGATGCTGTCGTTCACCATCGGACCATTGTTTTCCCATGTATTGCCCGGACCGTTGGCGTTCTTCAGGAACTTCTCTCCTTCCGTCCAGTTGTCCTTGACGGTGATAAATGAAGATCCTTCGTCGGTGTAAAGATAGAACCAATGATTGGGATCGTGTGCATAACCGGGTGAAAATATATCGGAAACGCAATTTTCCGTAATCCGGCTATGGGGTTGTGAACCTAATGTATAAATACCGGCTACATCATACATGTGCTTGGCATAGTGATGAATCAGGTTGGCGTGCACGCGGTTATTGCGCATACAGTTTACTGTACGTGTCCACCCCCATCCCAGACTGATGCCCGAATAGGATACATCACTGATTTCATTGTGCTCGATATTGATATCACTGACATAACCGGCGCAAATGCCCAAAGTGCCCCAGTCTTCATTGGTCACATCGTTGATGTAGTTGTTGGAAATGGTCAGTCCGGTACAGACCTCACGACGGTCGGCGGGATCGTATGGAAGATGTGTTTCGTGAGCGGCAGGGCTGAAACTGCCCGCTACAATACCGTTCCCGGCAATATCACGGAACAGACAGCCGTTTATATGTCCTCCATCGGTGGCCCATTCATAATCAATGCCTGTAGAGCCCAAATGCTGGAAACGGCACTTCTCGAAATCAATATCCCAGGCAGCCTTGACTACGACTGCCGATGCCGGACGGCCCAACCAACCTTGATTATCCAGCTTATGATTGTTCTTACGAATCATGGAAGGACGGATTTTATATCCGTCTGTCATGTACATACCTGCCTGAAGAGGAACATGACCTTGCAAAGAGGGACGCATCCAGGTGGTATATTGGAAAGCAATATTGTCAAAACGGATGTGCTTTACCGGACGGTCTATCGTTCCTTCCACCCATACCAACGTTTCGATGCCGGGAACTACGGCTTTGCTTATCTTCTCTCCTTTCCGAGGATAATAATATATTTTACGGCTTTCAATGTCGTGATACCACTCGCCGGGTTCATCCAGCAATTCCATGGCATTGGTCAGATAGAAAGCCGAGTTGTGACCATCCTTGGTCACCATAGGACGCGGCCACGGGTGTTCGAACTGGATGCGGCTTTCAGGATGATGGAAACGCACGGCGGCACTGTCTCCCTGTATTTCGACCGACTTGATACGGAGATTTGCCACACACCACATTTCATGAAGGACCATTTCGGCATATCGGGCCTTCTGTATTTTCTTTACAGCAGCGGCAGGTACCCACAGTATTTCGTTTTGGGGATCGTTGTTGATGATGCGATACATCTTTTCAAAGTCTGCCACATCCCTTGCACGAACAGCCTTTTGTCCATTGATCCACAGTTGCCGGAAATCCAGCGGACGCCCGTTAAACATAGGGACATCGGCTACCCACAACTTTCCTTGCTTCTTCCAGTTCCTGATTTCCACCCCACCATTCAGAACGGCATTTCCATCCGAAGTGATGACGGTAGGTGAAGCTTCCGTCCCGCTGTCCTCCGGACGGATAAAGACGGGTTCGTACAGATGATAGTCACCTGCCTCCAGATGGATGGTGATGCCACCTTTTACACTTTCATCATTAAGACGACGAAGTTCCCTTGCCTGACGCAATGCGGCTGTAAGGGTGGCTTTCGGAGAGTCTTTGGTACCCGGATTCCGGTCATTGCCTTCCGGAGATACGAACAAATCGGCTGCTGACAGTGTACAAGCTATCAGCAGCGCGGCAGTGGTTATGAATATTTTTTTCATTTGTAAATCATTAGGGGTAAGTGGTTAGTGATTAGTCCGTGCCAAAGGCATCCATACCGTCATTTCAGCCTTTCCGCGGTTTCCCCATGCATAATAAGGAATCAGACGGATATGGACCGGTTTGTCGGCCTTTCCTACCTCGCGGTACAAGGTATCTTTCCATGATACTTCATCGACCAGACGGGCAGTACCATCCAATGCGACAATCGGACTGCCTTCGATGGTTATTTTTTTCGGAGTCAACCGGATATCGGCAGGTATCAGCACATTGTCTATCTTATGCCCGCCTTCTATATCCATACTTTCCAGACAGTAGACCAACGGGCCACGTTTCACCACTACCTGGTTACGGATTTCTTCGGCCAACGGATTTGCTTCCAGCAATTTTACAGGCATATCCATCACCCATTCCACACAGTCCCCTTTCTTCCAGATGCGGTTTACCTCGGCGTATGTATTCGCTTTCCAGGTTCCTTGCACCGGTTCGCCATTTACCTTCAAAGTTGCTTTCTCGCACCAGTCAGGAACACGGAGGAACAAAGAAAACGCTTTCTTCTTTGACGGTTTCGGAGCTTCGGTAACAGTCAGCTTCACAGCGCCTTCCCACGGATACTCCGTTTCTTGCACCAGCCCGATCTTTCCCGTTTCCTTCAAAGTTGTAGCCAGTGTATTCGCTCCATACAAATTGCAATATACCGCATTCGGAGTCACCGTATAAGCATAGTTCTGGGCTTGGCAAACGGTGCGCAGCGTATTAGGCGGACAACAGAAACAGCTGATATACTCGGTACGTTCTTTAGGCCAGCGAAGTGTGTATGGCAAATCCGCACTGATGCGCAACGGGTTGGTATAGAAATATTTCTTTCCATCCAGACTGACACCACTCAACACACTGTTGTAAAGGGCGGTTTCCACAATATCCGCATATTTGGCATCGCCCGTCACTTCCAGCATACGCCAGTTGAAAAGCATATTGCCGATATTGGCACAGGTCTCGTTATGCGCCGTACTATTAGGCAACTGATAAGGACGTCCATAGCTTTGGTGTACTTTCTGAATGCTGTCCGGCTCATAGCAGGTTCCATCCGGCGAAGTGCCGTCATACAGCGCACCGCACGCTCCTGTAACATACATCTTGCGGGTCACAATGTCTTTCCAGATGCTGGTCAGGTTTTTCATCAGTTGGTCTTCTCCTGTTTCGGCATACACATCGGTCACACCGGCATACAGGTAATTGGAACGCACGGCATGTCCCATCGCATTGTATTGCTGACGGAACGGAATACGGTCCTGATTATCATCGGTGCCATTTTCCACCATACCACGGATATCAATCAGATTCTTGGAAAGTTCCAGATAACGGGGATTCCCTGTAGCACGGTACATTTCCACCACACCCATATAATGGGAGGGACAAATGGCATTTCTTGCCAGTTCCGCAGAAGCGGTTTCATAGAAATGACAGAGGAAGTCCGTCGCTTTTACGGCAGCATCGAATAAAGTAGTCTTTCCGGTGGCACGGCGATGAATGATACCTGCCATCATCAGATGCCCCAAATTGTAGGTTTCAAAATTCAGACGATTGGCAAATGCACCTTTCTCGTCCTCACCGCCTACTTTGGTGCCAATTACCGTCTGTTGCTGTTTGTCCGAATGAGTGTCAATCCCCTTATTCTTTTCCTCGATGATGACAGGGGTATGGATGTAACCGTCCGCACGCTGGGCTTTCACCACATGTTCAATGAAGTGATCCATCAGTTTATCCAATTCGGGATCTTTCGTGACGGCATACACGGAAGCCACCCCTTCCATCCATTTATACATATCACCGTCATGAAAGGGAGGTCCCCAATGTTCGCCCTCGCAAACACCGGCAGCTATTTCAAAGTTACGGAAGCCATGCGAAACATCGGGATTGTTCCATGTATCCCACATACTTTGCAAGGAGGTATGGCTATATACATTGAAACGGTCGCCCCAAAAGCCATCTGTCCAATGCACGGCACCTAATTCCGTATTGGCCATCTTGGCAAAACGACTTTGGCTCATATCCGTCAGCCCGCCCGACTGGGCAAATGCTCCCGTAGTTACTCCGGAAGCCAGTAAAAGTAGTAGTCTAATGCTTTTCATAATAATCTGTCACTTATTCTTTTCTTTATAAAGGGAGGACGATAATAAGAAACGTTTGTACTCTATTTATAATTATTTCATATTCTGTATCTTTAGAAAGAGCTTTCATTGGCGGATAATGGGAGTCTGTTTTCAAAAAAACGGGTATCTGATTTTCATTTCAGACACCCGTTTTTTTCAAATTCTCCAATACTCTCTATCAAAGAATTCCTTTATCCACAATTGTATTATTTCAGTTTGCTCAAATCCAACTCTTTATAAGCCACACGCTGACGGCGCCAGGTATATACGGCATGCAGTTTGCCATCCTTGCCCTGAATGATGGACGGATAAGAATACTGGCTGATGGGACTGTCTTCCAATGTCATTACATTCTTCCAGTGAATGCCATCATCCGAAACCGCCACACACAACGGTGTACGCGGCCCTTTCGGAGTACCCGGCAATGTGCTGAAATCATTATAAATCAATACATGGCGGCCATCCTTCATGGTTACGGCATCCGTGCCCGAATTATTATTGGGAACATCAAGCAAAGTGACTTTGCTCCATGTTTCACCGTTGTCACTGCTCCATGAAGTGGCAATCTGTGCGTTACGTGTACGGCAAAGTACCTGCAAACGCCCATCCTTATGACGCAAAATGCTGGGCTGGATAGCATAAATAGGCTTCTCGCCTTCTCCTTTTATGGCTTCACCGCCTTCCTGATCGTCTACATTGGCTGCATTTTCCTTACGCAAAGCTGTAGGCACACTCATTTCCGCCTCTACAGGACCTACCATCTTCCAAGTCTTTCCTTTATCATCCGAAATTTCAAAATGGATACGCCATCCTCCATCGCCTTCCGTACTGGAAGGACAAATGATACGGCCATCCACATACTCCGGCTTATTTTTAATAGGGCCTAAGAAACCTTTTGGCAACGGTTCACGTTGGCTCCAAGTTTTTCCACCATCTTTAGAACGTACCAGCCAACCACTCCAATCGGCTACTTTCAATCCTATTTTATAGAACAGGATCAGATCTCCGCCGGGGATCTGGAAAAGCACAGGATTCCAACAAGCCTTGCGGCGTGCCCGGGACTTGTCCCCTTTAAACGTAGAAACCACGGGGCCGGCATCCGCCGGAGTGGATTCTGCCGTAATGCCTGCCAAGACAGCCTGCGGATCATCCAGACTAAACACCCCGTCGGCAGCCAGATAAGGTGCACTCCATTCCGTCGCGCCCTTCGGCTTGCGACATACCCAGATACAACAATCCGGATTACGCTCTTTAGTGCCTCCAAAGAAAGAGGCTACCAGGTCTCCGTTCTTCAATTCCACAATAGTAGCGCCGTGACATTCGGGAAAAGAAGCTTGTTCGTATAGGAACTGATCTTCCACGATACCTGCACGGTTTTTACCTGAAGAAGGGTCCATGCTAACCGAAAAATGATAGTTCCCCGAAGGAACACTCCATACGGTAGAGTTGCCTTCCCGACGTACAAAGGTAACGTCCTTGTCTTTTACCGCCTTCTCGTCCAACGTTGGAAGATAAACCAATGCAGTGGTATTGCAGGGAACCGTGATATCCCATTCCAGATGCGTAAGGGTCTTCTTCCAGTTACTAATCATCTTGCCATATAAAGTGTTGTGCGAAGCCTTGACATAACTCAACTCCTGGATGGAAAAATCAGGTTTAAGGATGATTTGTTTGTAAGCGGGCTGTGCCGGATTAAATCCGGCTAAATCACGGAAATACCAAGTCAATAGATCACCCAATATCATCACATGGTTACAACTGTTCATCCAACGATTGGCGGTATCACCGTTCCACAATTCCCAAATGGCAGTAGCTCCCTTTTCTATCATATAGCCATAACTGGGATAAGTCTTGTTGCTTGCCAACAGGAAAGCAACATCGCCACGCCCCATACGGGTAAGCTCACGCATCATCCAGTTCATACCTATCACCCCACTGCTGATATGACCTTTATTCCGGGTGATAATGCCTGTTATTACATTTTTCTCCACTTCTTCCCTATAGGCCTCAGGAACCATATCGAAAGCCAGCGGCAGGATATTGGCTGTCACCGTATTGTTACCATAGAATATGCTGTCGGGATAAAGAACATGCGGCGTTTGTACCGGAGAAGTTCCCTTCTTAACCGTAAGGAAACGGGCGTTGAAGCAGTCTTTGATTTTTGCTGCATCCTTCTCGAATCCTTTCGCCTCATCTTCCAGACCTTGCAAACGGGCGAACTTGGCCAGCATTTGCGATACCTTATAATAGTAGGCTGTAGCAATCAGTGCTCCATCCGTCTTGCGGGCAGGGTCCTGACTGTGAATCAGCTCCGGTGATTCGGGAGGCATACACCAGTCACCGTATTTATCGGCGTTAATCACTCCATCCTCTGTGGTGAACTCACTGCGTATATGGTGCATCCATTTCTTGATAGCGGCATAATTCTTACGAATAGGTTCGATGTTGCCGAACTGTTCATAAACCATATCACAGATTACCGGGAATGTGGACGACCATGTCATTTCCGATGTATAATAATTGTAATAAGCCGGACAAATATCAGGAATACAACCGTCTTCACGCTGCGCTTCACGGATATCATCCGCCCATTTGGCATAGGTGTTTCCATTATTGAACATGAAACTTTCCCCCCACGTTCCCATAGCATGGTCGCCAAGCCAGGGCTGGCGCTCGTCACGCTGCGGACAATCCAAAGGCACTCCTTTATAATTACTGGAAATTCCCCACCAGGCATTCCGATAAACCCGGTTCATGATATCATTGGAACACTCGAAAGTACCGTTATCTTCCAAGTCATCATATACTACTTCAGCAACCAAATCTTCCGCTTTCAGATTTTTATAACCTGTCACTTCTACATATTGGAATCCATGATAAGAAAAACGGGAACTCCAGGAGGTGTTGTTTTCTTTACCGTTGCAGATATAATAATCCGTACTCTGGCTATGGCGGAGATTTTCCACATCCAGTTCCGTACCGTCGTTCTTTACCCGTTCGGCATAACGTATGCAAATCGTATCTCCCGCAGCGGCTTTCGCTATGTTAATACGCACCCATCCTGCCATATTCTGACCGAAATCAATCATATAACGGTCACCATATTGCTTGAAGACAGCCGGCTTCAGCGTTTTCATCACTTTCATGTTGGGAGCGGTATTGCCGCGGAGTGTACCGTACGGCAATGAAACACGTTGCGCCTTCAGCCATTTGGAATCATCATAACCGGGCTGTGTCCAGTTTCCCAATTCCATACGGGCATCGTAAATCTCACCATCGTATTCATTATTGCTACGTATAGGCCCTTGAGCCGTCAAACGCCATTTCTCATCACTGTTGATGCGCTGGATACTGCCGTCGGTATATTCTATAATCAGATTCAGACGCAACTTGGGGTAACCAAAAGTAGGAATCTTATAAGGTTTGTAATTTTGACGCATAGTGTAGAAACGTCCGTTGCCCAGGGTCACTCCGATGGCATTGTCGGCATTTCCTCCGGCAACCTGTTTGGTGACATCAAAAGAATTGTAAAGCACAGTACGACGATAATCACTTGGAGCCGGCGCCAATACCTGATCACCTATCCGCTGACCGTTAATGAACAGTTCGTACATACCCAAACCGCACAAATGAAGGGTAGCATACTTTATCTCCTTGGCTTGCGTTTTAAATTCCGTGCGTAAATAACGAGAGCTCAAACGGCTGTGTGAATCTTCCCGGTCCCATGCAAACGCAGCGTCCCAACCTATCCATCGTCCTTTCCAATGAATCTCACCTAAAGGTCCCATCCCCCATCGGGCAGGCTCGCTCCATTCTGTCTCACCGCGATTGGTATAGCTTCTCACTTTCCAGTAAACACGCTGATTGCTTTTCAAACGCTTCCCTTGATAGGGAATCCATACGGACGCATCGGATTCCACTTTTCCGGAATCCCACAAATCTCCTTTATCCTGTGCTAAAAGTTCAGGAGAAGACGCAACCAAGATCCGGTAGGCGGTCTGCATCACATTTCTTTGAGAAGATTCCAACCGCCAGCTCATACGGGGAGCAGCAGTATCCAACCCCATGGGGTCTACCATCTGCTCGGTACGCAGGCCGGTAACCGAAACATCCGCTGCCTTCAACCACAACGGAAGTGCCAGAAGAATGATTAATAATACTTGTTTTTTCATGATATGCATATTTCTTACTTATTCCATTTCTGTATGGCATCCGGCAAGGCTGTCCAAGCTTTCTGCACATAATCCTTCGCAGAATCCACAACAATCAGAACCTGGTCATTACCGCTCAGATAACCGCTATCATGCTGGAAAGGAGTGACTTTACTGTCAAACTCACCGATATATTCCAACTTACCGTCCTTCGCGCTATACCACCATGCATTCTTTTTCGCACCGCTGATTTTGCTCAAATCGATCTGCATAGGACGTCCTGAGTAATTGTAAACCAGCAAATAGTCATTTCCACGGGTAGCGATGGCACGGTCATAGCGCTCGCCGTTAGTTCCTGCAATGACACTCTGATCGGGCACACGTTCAAAGAAAGGAAAAGTCAGCATCAAGTTCTTCAGATATTTCATCTGATTGAAACCGGGGTCTTCCAAAGCATCCCACCATGCTTTCTTACGTCCGTCGGCACCGAAAGAGGCTCCATATCCGGGACGGATAAATTGCATGATATCATTGATTTCCGTAAGGAATACAAGGAACAACAGCAGACCCCGTCCTCCGGAACTGAATCCCGGTAGTTCGGGAAGCGACAGGCTGATACCGAATACTGAAAGCATCAGAATCCATTGCAAGAGTGCCATCGACTTGGTGATTCCGTGTGTGTCTCCCTTTAAAACCAGTCGTAAAGGCAATACGAGGAACATGACTACCGGAATGAAGATGATGAATGCTCCATACCAGGCAAGGTAAGCAAGGTAATATTGAATGGGAATGGCCAGTATCCCCCAGAATAATGCTCCACGATCTGCCTCTCTGAATCCCAATACAGAATAAAGTTCTCTGAAAGCAATGAAAGAGAGAAAGGCAAGGAAGAAATAAGAGATGTTATAGCTGATAAATACAGCACCGATAAACATACCCGCCATGATCCACCATGAGCGCGTGCGTGCGGCGAGTTCGCTGATATTTGTTTTCGGAGATATCTTTTTTACAAGGAAAAGAATAAGGCTTGCCGTAACCGAATAAAGAGACGACGCCATCTTCGGCATTATTATCATAGTAAGCCCATGTAGTCAGTCCGGAAAGCATATCAGGATTGGCGATAAACATGACGCCTTCCATTTGTTCCAGACTTGCCACTTTGTCTATACGGGCAAAATGAAGGTATTTCTTTTCTGCCATCGGCACTCCGAGTTGCCGAATAAATTCAATGACCATTTCCGGAGTCTGTTTATATCGTTCTTTTAGTGAGACAAAAGTCGGTACGCGTTCAGGCATTTCTGTAAAACCTGTGTAGAATTTGCCGCCACCGCAACCGATATTTTCTGCATTCAAGCTGATAGTACCACCTTCTCTGACAGTCTTCATACCCTTAAAGAGGCAACCGTTAATTTTCTCTGCTGTTCCTTCCAGTATATCCGAATACCAAAATACAAGAGGTAATTCGGCATTCTCTCCGAATGCCTTCTTGAAGTTCTGAATAAATGTTTGGATGTCCATAGCTTATCAATTTTAGTTATGTATGTAGGTCTTTGTACAAAGTTAAAATAAAAATAGACATTCATCCTCTTTTTAAACAATAATTACTTATATTTGTCCGGAACAGAATATAAAGAGAAGCGTTATGAAGTATTTACTAATATATATAGGGTTACTTTGTACATCCCTGCAATTGTGGGGACAAGAAACGGTTGCTACAAGAATCGCTCCTCCAACGGGATATGTCAGGGAGGCTTGTTCCGATCATTCGTTTACAGGTTACTTACGTAATTTGCCTTTGATGCCGAAAGGTAGTAAAGTGATGCTTTATAATGGAAAAGAAAAATCGAATCAGTCTGCAGCTTACGCTGTAATCGATATGGAGATAGGTAACCGTGATTTGCAACAGTGTGCCGATGCGGTAATGCGTTTGCGGGCGGAATATCTGTGGAAACATAAACGATATGGAGAAATAAAATTCAACTTCACCAATGGTTTCCTTGCCGGGTACAAGAAATGGGCGGAGGGAAATCGGATAAAAGTCAGCGGCAATCAAGTGCAATGGTATGCTGCGGGCAAAGGAGTGGATTATTCCTATAAAACTTTCCGTAACTATCTCGATATGGTCTTTATGTATGCCGGAACGGCTTCTTTATCCCGCGAGCTTCAGGCTGTGTCTTATACTTCTTTGCAACCCGGTGATGTATTTATTAAAGGAGGCTCACCCGGACATGCGGTCATTGTTGTAGATGTTGCTGTTCATCCGACTACCAAAAAGAAAGTATTCCTGTTGGCGCAGAGCTATATGCCTGCACAACAGATTCATATTCTTGTAAATCCTGTCAGTCTCAGCCTTTCCCCCTGGTATGAATTGGCGGAAACGGATGCGGGGAAACTATATACTCCGGAATGGATTTTTAGCCGGAAAGATTTAAAACGCTTTAAGGAGTAGAATCTTTTCGTTATCTTTGGCATTTAACAAACCGTTTTAATCATACAACAACGAAAAACAACCGATTATGAATCAAGATTTGTCAATGAATGCTAACCAGTTGGTAGCATTCCTTCAAAAGCCAACTTCAGAGTTTACCAAAGCCGACATTATTTCATTTATCCAGCAAAAAGATATCCGCATGGTCAATTTCATGTATCCGGCGGGAGACGGTCGTCTGAAAACCCTGAACTTTGTCATCAACAATCAAGCCTATCTGGAAGCTATTCTTACTTGTGGAGAGCGGGTAGACGGTTCCAGTCTTTTTTCTTTCATAGAAGCGGGCAGTAGTGACCTTTATGTGATTCCCCGTTTCTGCACTGCATTCGTTGATCCGTTTGCCGAGATTCCGACGCTGTCCATGCTTTGTTCTTTCTTCAACAAAGACGGCGAACCCCTCGAAAGTGCACCAGAACACACCCTTTACAAAGCAAGCAAAACTTTTACAGAAGTTACCGGAATGGAATTTCAGGCAATGGGCGAATTGGAATATTATGTTATTTCGGAAGACAGCGGTATGTTCCCCGCCACCGACCAGCGAGGCTATCACGAATCTGCTCCTTATGCCAAATTCAATGAGTTTCGCACCGAATGTATGGCATACATTGCACAAGCCGGCGGGCAAATCAAGTACGGGCATTCCGAAGTGGGCAATTTCACCCTTGATGGCAAGATATACGAGCAGAACGAAATAGAATTTCTGCCGGTGCGCGCTGATCAGGCTGCCGATCAGTTGATGATTGCCAAATGGGTGATTCGTAATCTGGGATACAGATATGGATATAATGTGACCTTTGCTCCTAAAATTACAGCCGGTAAGGCAGGGTCGGGTTTGCACGTACACATGCGTATCATGAAAGACGGAAAGAACCAAATGTTGAAAGACGGCGTTTT
>OLXR01000484.1_pt1 | contig 17338 bp, 14 predicted proteins | sample 1673941 | NCBI WGS metagenome assembly OLXR01 (sample SAMEA103958134, study PRJEB25191) | human gut metagenome
ACTATTATTCGGTTAACGAAATGATGTATTCCGTGCGCGGAAAGCGCATTGACGCGGTTTTCGTAAATTCTCTAAGCGCGGAAGTTGCTTCTAATATAGTTGAAATAAATGAAAAATATAAAGTAAACATGCCGATCTTGGATACTTTATATAGTATTCTATACGAAAAGAAATCGCCGACTACCGCGATACGGCAGTTGACTGAAACATTTAAATAATAATGTAAATATGAAGAACATCAGTCTTAACATCGACAAAGCACTGGGTACCGTAACGAAAGAACAGGTATACGCTCAGGCTGCAAAGGCTAACGAATGTAATGCCACTTTACAAAATGGTAATGGAGCAGGTAACGACTTTTTAGGTTGGTTGCACCTTCCCTCTTCTATCAGCGACGAACATCTGGCTGACCTGAACGCTACTGCAAAAGTATTGAGAGACAACTGTGAAGTAGTGATCGTTGCAGGTATCGGTGGTAGCTATCTGGGCGCACGTGCCGTAATCGAGGCGTTATCTAATAGCTTCACTTGGTTGCAGGAAAAGAAAACTGCTCCTGTAATGATCTATGCAGGACACAATATCAGCGAAGATTATCTGTACGAACTGACTGAATATCTGAAAGACAAGAAATTCGGTGTCATCAATATCTCTAAATCAGGAACTACTACTGAAACAGCTCTTGCTTTCCGTTTGCTGAAGAAGCAATGTGAAGATCAGCGCGGCAAAGAAACTGCAAAGAAAGTAATCGTTGCCGTGACGGATGCCAAGAAAGGTGCCGCCCGTGTTACAGCCGACAAAGAAGGATACAAAACATTCATCATCCCCGATAACGTAGGCGGACGTTTCTCTGTCCTGACTCCGGTTGGTTTGCTGCCTATTGCAGTGGCCGGATTCGATATCGACAAACTGGTTGCCGGTGCTGCAGATATGGAAAAAGCATGCGGCTCTGACGTTCCGTTTGCCGAAAACCCTGCTGCCATCTATGCTGCTACCCGTAACGAGCTGTACAGAAACGGCAAGAAAATTGAAATCCTTGTCAACTTCTGCCCGAAACTGCACTATGTAAGCGAATGGTGGAAGCAACTGTACGGAGAATCTGAAGGTAAAGATAACAAAGGTATCTTCCCTGCAGCCGTAGACTTCTCTACTGACCTCCACTCTATGGGACAGTGGATTCAGGAAGGTGAACGTTCTATCTTCGAAACAGTTATCTCTGTAGATAAGGTGAACCACAAACTGGAAGTTCCATCTGACGAAGCTAACCTCGACGGCCTGAACTTCCTGGCAGGCAAACGGGTAGACGAAGTGAACAAGATGGCAGAACTGGGAACTCAACTGGCTCACGTAGACGGCGGTGTACCCAATATGCGCATCGTTCTTCCGGAACTGAGCGAATATAATATCGGCGGCCTGCTGTATTTCTTCGAAAAGGCATGCGGTATCAGCGGTTATCTGCTGGGCGTGAATCCGTTCAACCAACCGGGCGTGGAAGCATACAAGAAAAATATGTTTGCTTTGCTGAACAAACCGGGATACGAAGAAGAGTCAAAAGCTATCCAGGCAAGACTGTAATATCCTAAATCATATAATAAAAGAAGCGACCTCTCCGAGATCGCTTCTTTTATTATATTTCCTTCGTAACGTAAAAGTGATTCACTCCTTTTCGGGGTTTATTTTTCCTCCCTTACTTCTGTTCTTAAGTCAATCACTTCCTGCGCTCCTTCACACTCCGCTTTTGAAGACAGATAAAAAGATAATTGTACGTCACCATTCTTATCTACATGCTCAATAGTGGCATGAACCAGCACCTTAGTCTTTGTCACGCCATCTTTAAAGCGTAACTGTCCTTTTTCTTCGTCTGTCAGATTTCCTTCGGTAGTAACTTCCGTTTTTTCATAACGGAGTTCAGTCTTCATCTCTTCACCATTCTGAAGCTGGAAAGCTTTCAGTTCAGCTCCGTTCCCATCCAAAGACAAAAATGCGTCCACCTTATCTCCTACTTTCAAAGCAGGCAATTCGCTCATTCGGTTCGCATAGTCTTCGCGACTGGTTTCTCCATCGCCCTGATCTACTTTCACATATAGCTTTTCTATCGTGATAACAGGGCTTTCTCCGCTATCCGAACAAGCACCTAGAAACAATGGCAGCAGAAACAATACTCTTTTTTTCATGCTATCGACTCGTTTTATCATGCTACAAAAATACATATTATCTTCTAAACGACAAATTATCATACGATGAATCATCCAAAATCCTAACCAACAACTATCTCCCCCATTCTGCCATATCTCTCATTTTTTATGACTATCTTTGCTTCGTATATCTCTCTTTATCTTAAATTCTAAATATAAAGAACAATGGAAAAATTAATAAGAAGCTCGAATGCAGCGATGTTGTTTATCAGTTTGTCATTACTGATTGTGTTAACTACCGGTTGCCAGGAAGTCAAACTTAAAGCTGCCATTGAAGTAGCCAACAAGCAATGTCCGATGGACATGGGAGAGGCCGGCAAAATCACCAGCATCGTTTACGACGGAGAAAACGTAGTATACACCTTCCAGTTGAATGAAGAGACTGCCAACATCAAAGCATTGCAGAAAAATCCGGAAAGCATGAAGACTTCGATGAAAATCATGTTCCAGAATCCGACAAAAGAAGTAAAAACATTGCTGGACCTTGTTGTTAAGTGCAAAGCAGGTCTGCAGATGATATATATAGGAAAAGATTCAGGAGAGCAGGTAGTTTGCGAACTGACAACAGATGAAATCAAAAACATTCTCAATGCAGATGTCAATGCTTCTGAAAGTGATCTGGCCAAACTGGAATCACAGATACAGATGGCAAACCTGCAATTTCCGATGAAGGCAAGTGAAGAAGTAGTCATCGAAAAGATTGAACTCAGCGATGAATCGGTGATATATATCTGCCGTGTCGATGAAGATTTGTGTGAAATGAGCCAGATCAAAGCCAATGCCAAAGAAGTGAAAGAAGGTATTGTAGGCACCTTAGCCAATCAGACGGATCTTCCCACCCAACTCTTCATCAAATGCTGCGTGAATTGTAATAGAAACATAGTTTACAGATATATCGGCAAACAATCGGAAGATCAGCACGATGTGGTAATCACCGTGTCTGAACTGAAAGATCTGCTGAAAAAAGAATAAATATCAAACAGATTCCATCTAACCCCAATTATGAAAAAGAAACTGAAAGCCGTCCTGTTCGATATGGACGGTGTACTCTTTAATTCCATGCCCTACCACTCCGAAGCTTGGCATCAAGTAATGAAAACTCACGGCCTGAATCTGAGCCGGGAAGAAGCTTATATGCACGAAGGACGAACGGGAGCATCGACTATCAACATTGTATTTCAACGCGAACTGGGCAAAGAAGCCACACAAGAAGAAATAGAAAGTATATACAAAGAAAAAAGTATCCTGTTCAATTCTTACCCGGAAGCAGAGCGTATGCCCGGTGCGTGGGAACTCTTGCAGAAAATAAAAAGCGAAGGACTAACGTCCATGGTAGTCACCGGTTCGGGACAGCTTTCATTGCTGGAACGTTTGGAACACAACTTTCCCGGTATGTTTCACAAGGAACTGATGGTTACCGCTTTTGACGTAAAATACGGTAAGCCTCATCCGGAACCTTATCTGATGGCCCTTAAAAAAGGGGACCTGAAAGCGGACGAAGCAGTAGTGATAGAAAACGCACCATTGGGTGTGGAAGCAGGACATAAGGCAGGCATCTTCACAATCGCGGTAAATACAGGCCCTCTGGACGGGCAAGTATTGCTGGATGCAGGAGCCGATCTGTTGTTCCCTTCTATGCAGGCACTCTGCGATAGTTGGGATACGATTCTTTTATAAACAAATAAACACCGATTCTATTATGCAAAAGTTATTATCTTTACCTCCCAACCTGATTCACAGTTTCCATCAACTGGAAGGAGTAAATCATACCGACTGGTTTTGTACATCAGACCCCGTAGGCAGTAAGTTAGGTTCCGGTGGTGGAACAACCTGGTTATTGCAGGCCTGCCATCAAGCCTTTGCACCGGAAGATAGTTTCAGCAAATGGATTGGAAGCGAGAAAAGAATCCTGTTGCATGCAGGAGGACAGAGCCGCCGTTTGCCCGGCTATGCTCCTTCGGGTAAAATATTGACTCCGATACCTGTTTTCAGTTGGGAGAGAGGACAAAAGCTGGGGCAGAATCTACTGTCATTACAACTTCCTCTGTACGAAAGACTCATGAAACAAGCTCCGGAAGGCTTGAATACACTGATAGCCAGCGGAGATGTATATATCCGTTCGGAGAAACCATTGCAAGACATACCGAATGTAGATGTCGTATGTTATGGCTTATGGGTGAATCCTTCATTAGCTACTCACCACGGTGTATTCGTATCGGATCGCAAGAAACCGGAAGTACTTGACTTCATGCTGCAAAAACCTTCGCTGGAAGAATTGGAAGGATTGTCCAAGACCCATCTTTTCCTGATGGACATCGGCATCTGGATATTAAGTGACCGTGCCGTGGAGGTATTGATGAAACGGTCATTGAAAGAAGGTACGAATGATATCAGTTACTACGACTTATATTCAGATTACGGTCTGGCACTGGGAGAACATCCTAAAACGGCAGACGACGAAGTAAATAAATTATCGGTAGCTATCCTGCCTTTACCCGGAGGAGAGTTTTATCATTTCGGAACAAGCCGGGAACTGATTTCTTCTACACTAGCCATACAGGATAAAGTCCGTGACCAAAGACGTATCATGCACCGGAAAGTAAAACCGAACCCTGCCATCTTTATCCAGAACTCACTTACAAAGGTGGAGCTGTCTGCGGAAAATGCCAATTTATGGATCGAAAACAGCCACGTAGGAAAAGGATGGAAATTAGGTTCCCGCCAGATTATCACAGGGGTTCCCGAAAATCACTGGAATATAGGTGTGCCGGACGGAATCTGCATCGATATCGTTCCCATGGGAGAAACAGGTTTTGTCGCACGTCCTTATGGACTGGACGATGTATTCAAAGGGGCGTTAAGCAACGATTCAACGACCTATCTGGGAATGTCTTTCACACATTGGATGCGAGAAAGAGGAATCAGCCGGGAAGAAATAAAAGGACGTACAGATGACCTGCAAGCAGCCTCTATTTTCCCCGTAATGACTTCTGTCGAAGAACTTGGCATAGTAGTACGCTGGATGATATCCGAACCACAATTAAAAGAAGGAAAAGAGCTATGGCTGAAAGCTGAAAAACTTTCTGCTGACGAGATATCGGCACAGGCTAATCTGGAACGCCTTTATGCACAGCGCAATGCCTTCCGCAAAGATAACTGGAAAGGCTTGTCCGCCAATTACGAAAAGAGTGTATTCTATCAACTTGATTTGCAGGATGCTGCCAATGAATTTATCCGGTTCAACCTGGATGTTCCTGCTATCTTGAAGGAAGATTCCGCCCCCATGCTGCGTATACATAACCGGATGCTCCGGGCACGCATCATGAAACTGCAAGGCAATGACAACTACAAGGAAGAAGAACAAGCTGCCTTCCAACTACTCCGTGACGGGCTACTGGAAGCCGTTGCCGGAAAAACGAACCATCCGAAACTCAATGTTTACTCAGATCAGATAGTATGGGCCCGAAGCCCGGTGCGCATTGATGTTGCAGGAGGATGGACAGACACTCCTCCTTACTCTCTCTACTCAGGAGGAAGTGTAGTCAATCTGGCCATTGAACTGAACGGACAGCCTCCGCTGCAAGTATACGTCAAGCCATGTCCGGAATTCCATATCGTACTTCGTTCTATTGATATGGGAGCCATGGAAGTTATCAGAAGCTACGAGGAACTACAGGATTACAAAAAAGTCGGTTCACCTTTCTCCATTCCAAAGGCAGCACTTACCTTGGCAGGATTCGCTCCGTTATTCGCAGCGGAATCTTACGCATCACTGGAAGAGCACCTGAAAGCTTTCGGCTCAGGACTTGAAATCACCTTATTAGCCGCAATACCGGCAGGTTCGGGACTAGGCACCAGTTCTATCCTTTCATCTACCGTACTCGGAGCTATCAATGACTTCTGCGGACTGGCATGGGACAAGAACGATATCTGCAATTATACACTGGTATTGGAGCAATTGCTTACCACCGGCGGCGGATGGCAAGATCAATACGGCGGTGTATTTCCCGGTGTAAAACTGTTACAGTCCGAATCCGGCTTTGGACAGCATCCATTGGTTCGTTGGTTGCCCGACCAACTCTTTGTGCAACCGGAATACCGGGACTGCCACCTGCTTTACTATACAGGTATCACCCGTACAGCAAAAGGAATTCTGGCTGAAATAGTCAGCTCTATGTTCCTTAACTCCGGAATGCATCTTAGCTTATTGGCAGAGATGAAAGCCCATGCGATGGATATGAACGAGGCTATTTTACGTGGTAATTTCAACACTTTCGGCAATCTCATCGGCAAAAGCTGGATACAAAATCAAGCATTGGACTCGGGTACGAATCCACCGGCGGTAGCAGCCATTATCGAACAAATTAAAGATTATACATTAGGATATAAATTACCCGGTGCAGGCGGTGGCGGTTACTTATATATGGTAGCTAAAGATCCGCAAGCAGCAGGACATATCCGCCGGATACTGACCGAGCACGCCCCTAACCCGCGTGCACGCTTTGTTGAAATGACACTTTCTGACAAGGGACTACAAGTATCAAGAAGCTAAGAAGAAGGTATATAGATACAAAAATCCCTTGATAATAGCTGATTATCAAGGGATTTCCATGTGACCCCGGTGCGATTCAAACGCACGACCTTCAGAACCGGAATCTGACGCTCTATTCACTAAGCTACGGGGCCATTTCCTAAATGCGATGACAAAAGTATAAAAAATCTTCTCATCTTCCTAATGATTCATCTTTTTTTATAGTTCTTAAGTCACCGGCACTCCTTGACCTTCTGTTATTTTGAAATGCTTTATAGCATATAGTTTATCAATTTGACAATCTTTTAGAGAATATCCAATACAGATATTAATATTATTCCTATCTTTGCCGACAATTAACAATCAACAATCCTATGAGTTACTTGATAAAACCAAAGAACTATAAACCGTTACTCGACTTAAAACAAACAGAGTTGGGAATCAAACAAATAAAAGAGTTCTTCCAGTTAAACCTGTCATCAGAATTGCGCCTCAGACGCGTAACAGCCCCGCTTTTCGTATTGAAAGGCATGGGTATCAATGACGATTTGAACGGAATAGAACGACCCGTTTCTTTCCCTATTAAAGATCTGGGCGATGCACAAGCCGAAGTGGTTCATTCATTGGCTAAATGGAAAAGGTTGACCTTAGCTGACTATCATATCGAACCCGGATATGGTATTTATACGGATATGAACGCAATCCGTTCAGACGAAGAACTGGGCAACCTGCATTCTCTCTACGTAGACCAGTGGGACTGGGAACGTGTCATCACCAATGAAGACCGGAACGTAAACTTCCTGAAAGAGATCGTCAACCGTATTTATGCGGCTATGATCCGTACAGAATATATGGTATACGAAATGTATCCGCAAATCAAGCCGTGCCTGCCACAAAAGCTACATTTCATCCATTCAGAAGAATTGCGCCAACTTTATCCGGATCTGGAACCCAAATGTCGCGAACATGCCATCTGTCAGAAATACGGAGCTGTGTTTATCATAGGCATAGGCTGCAAACTTAGCGACGTTTACGATTTATGCGGCATCCATAGTAGTGTTTGCAAATGTATCGATTCGGTTTTATCATATATGTACAATCATGATACAGGCATCTATATACAGGTTACATTTATCACAGACATGTAACATGATTCTTTTCTGATGTAACAAAAAGCCCAAAAACAGAAAAATGGTAAGATAAATAACTACATTACCTATTATTTCAGCACTTTTATCAACTTTGTGAATGTAACCATTATCATGCTCTGCAACTTCTTCTTTATGAATGTATTTGTTTTTCATTCTCCATTGGCAGAGTTCTTGATACTGACCGTCATCCTGACTTTCCTATTGTTGTTGTTCGGTGAAATCATGCCGAAGATTTATTCGGCGCAGAAGACGTTGGCTTTCTGCCGCTTTTCCGCTCCGGGTATCTGGATGTTTCGTTCCCTTTTTTATCCGGTAGCGTCTATGCTGGTGCGTTCCACTTCGTTCCTGAACAAGCATTTTGCCCGCAAAAACCATAACATCTCGGTAGACGAGCTTTCTCATGCCCTTGAACTGACGGATAAGGCGGAGTTGAAGGAAGAGAATAATATCCTGGAAGGTATTATTCGTTTTGGCGGTGAAACGGCGAAGGAGGTGATGACTTCCCGTCTGGACGTAGTCGATCTGGATATTCGCACACCTTTCAAGGAGGTGATGCAGTGTATCATTGAAAATGCTTATTCGCGCATCCCTATCTATTCCGGTTCACGGGACAATATAAAGGGGGTGCTGTATATTAAGGACCTTTTGCCGCATGTCAACAAGGGGGATAATTTCCGTTGGCAGTCATTGATCCGTCCGGCTTATTTTGTGCCGGAAACAAAGATGATTGATGATCTTCTCCGTGATTTTCAGGCGAATAAAATTCATATTGCTATCGTTGTCGATGAATTTGGAGGAACTTCCGGACTGGTGACGATGGAGGATATTATCGAAGAAATTGTAGGTGAGATTCATGACGAGTATGATGACGAAGAACGCACGTACGTAGTACTGAACGATCATACATGGGTGTTCGAGGCAAAAACGCAGTTGACCGATTTCTATAAGATTGCAAAAGTAGATGAGGATGAGTTTGAGAAAGTGGTAGGAGATGCGGATACATTGGCCGGTATGTTACTTGAAATAAAGGGGGAGTTTCCTGCATTGCATGAGAAAGTGACTTATCATAATTATGAGTTTGAAGTGCTGGAGATGGACAGTCGGCGTATCCTGAAAGTTAAATTTACGATTCTTCCCAAGGAAACGGAGCCATCGGAGGAGAAAGAATAACTGAAGGAAGATGGGATTGTTTTTGCAACATAAAACGAAAGATATACACTGGGCTATTTGGAAGATGGAAGAGTCTCAGGAAAGCTTATTGACTCTTCTTCCTGCTTTCCGGAGAATTTCTTGTGAGCAAGAGATGCAGCGTTTTACTTCAGAACGCAGGAAAATGGAGTGGTTATCTGTTCGTGTGCTTCTATATTCCATGTTGCAGGAAGATAAAGAGATTATCTATTCATCTGAAGGGAAACCTTCTTTGGGTGATCATTCTTTTTTTATCAGTATTTCGCATACCAAAGGATATGTGGCTGTGATACTAAGTCCGATTGCTCCTGTGGGTATCGATATCGAACAATATGGTCATCGTGTAAAAAGAGTGTATGATCGTTTTATCCGTCCTGACGAACAAGTAGAACCATATTTGGGAGATGTAACCTGGAGTATGCTGTTACATTGGTCGGCAAAAGAGACGATATTCAAATCAATGGAGAATGCAGACGCTGATCTCCGGAAACTTTGTTTGTCACACTTCGTTCCTCAGAAAGAGGGGACATTTCAGGTACAGGAATATGCTACGGAACAACAACAGTCGTTTGCAGTGGGCTATCGCATCTCTCCGGATTTTGTTCTGACTTGGACTATCATCAAATAACTGAGAATTAATCAATAAAACATAGTGACGCTATCCGGTTGGTATACTGTCACTATCTCTGTAGGATGGCGTCACCATCGTCACATGATAGCGTCATTATGTTTGTTGTGCACTATTGCCGTTTCGGGACTTGTGATTGCATATTGAAAAACGGTGAATAATGAGTGGTTGTTCCCCAAATTATTCACCGTTTATATCGGATTACTTATTATCTTTTTTATTAAGCCTGTAGCTTAATGCTCCTGACGGACATTTGCTGATTTGTGCAATTAATTCTTCCGTTGTCGCATTTTCAATTTGTACCCACGGTCTTTCTTTCGGGTGATATACATTGGGTAACATTTTTACGCATATTCCGGCGTGCTGACACATTTCCGGCTGCCATATGATGGTTAATTCGCCATTTGTGTATTCTACTTTCTTTCCCATATTTTCTACTTTTATTTAATATGAATACCACGCATTACTATTCGTTTCCATTCCGGATGCTTATGGATATATCCGGCTACAAATGGGCAAAGGGGTACCAAACGTAAACCTTGTCGTTCAATATCTGACAATACTTTTTCTGCAAGTTGAGAACCAACTCCCTTGCCTCCAAGAGAGGCGGGGACTTCAGTATGAACAAGGTAAATTTCTCCATTGTTTGATTTTATATAGTCTATTTCGGCTATTTTGTCATCGATTTGAAATTCATATCGATGTTTCTCTTCGTTATCTATAAGTTTATAATCTTCTGCCATAATTTTTACGTATTAAGTTCAATTGATTATAATATAAACACTTGAGAGTTGATTTTGTTTATATGGATTATCGTCCTTGCTTATGCTGATGATTCCTTTTTGCTGCTATGATAATCGTTCTAATTGAACTGTAAAATGGCGCATGAGAGGAGCTTCCCAGACGATACGAACTCCATGAGTAATAGATTCTCTTCGTTCATATACATTTCTGAGGGCGGCGGCTATTACATTCATATGGTTGTCGGTATACACTCTGCGAGGGATGGCAAGCCGGAGTAAATCGAGTCCGTTAAAGCGATTCAGGTGAGTAACCGGGTCGCGGTCAGCAAGGATGTATCCGATTTCGCATCCACGAATGCCGGCTTCCAGATAGAGTTCGACTGTTAATGTCTGTGCCGGAAATTCTTCTTTGGGGACATGTGTCAATACTTTGGATGCATCGACAAAGATGGCGTGTCCTCCGGCGGGGCGTTGATATGGAATTCCATATTCATCCAGTTTTTTGGCCAGGTATTCTACTTGTTTGATACGTGTTTCCAGATTATCGAATTCTGTATTCTCATCCAATCCGGTGGCAAGGGCATTCATATCCCGTCCGTTCATTCCTCCGTAGGTGAGGTAGCCTTCGTATTGCACACAAAAGCCTTTGGCACCTTCGTACCACTCTTTAAGTCGGGTTGCAATGAATCCTCCCATATTGACGATGCCATCTTTCTTGGCACTCATGGTCATTCCGTCGGCAAGATCGAACATCTCCCGTGTGATTTCTTTTATTGATTTCTGCTGATAGCCGTTTTCACGCATTTTAATGAAGTAGGCATTTTCTGCGAAACGTGCGGAGTCGAAAAGTACCGGTTTGTTATATTTATCAGCAATGGTACGAACCTCACGCAGGTTTTGCATGGATACAGGTTGTCCTCCCGCTGTGTTGTTGGTAATGGTAACTATGATAAAGGGAACGTGGTCAGCATGCTCGCGTAATACTTTTTCCAGTTTTTCCGGATCAACGTTTCCTTTGAAGGGAATTTCTAGTTGAGTATCTTTGGCTGCATCGATGGTACAATCCAATGCGATGGCATGACGTCCTTCGATATGCCCTTTGGTGGTATCAAAATGTGAGTTGCCGGGTACAATGTCTCCATCGTGTACGAGATAGGAGAAAAGGACATTCTCTGCTGCTCGTCCCTGGTGGGTAGGGATTATATATTCGAATCCTGTGAGTTTCGTGATTGTATTCTTTAGGTTGAAGAAGGAGGTAGCGCCTGCATAGCTTTCGTCTCCCAGCATCATAGCTGCCCATTGGCGGTCGCTCATAGCTCCTGTTCCGGAATCAGTGATAAGGTCGATATAAACTTGTTCCGATTTGAGTTGGAAGACATTGTAATGTGCTTCTTTGATCCACTGCTCGCGTTCCTCGCGGGTACTTTTTCTGATGGGTTCTACCATCTTTATTTTCCATGATTCGGCAAAAGGTAACTCCATTGTTGTAGATTTTAGATTTTGTCCGACTAAAATAGTAAAAGTAGGTGTAATAAGCAAACTTTTGATGACTTTTTGTTAATGTAGAGCAGGGAGATCTTGTTTGAAAGATTTGGTAAGATAGATTACAAAAGTGAGTTTATGATGAAAAAAGAATCAGGCTTCATCATTTGAAGTCTGATTCTTAAAATTATGTGTTCTGTTTGATACAATCATATGTCCTGTCTAGTATGATTATACGCTCTATTGGGTAATCATTCGTTTTATTTGATATAATCGAGCGCCCGTTTGTACTCAATCAAACAGTTGTTTTAGTCTTCAATAAGAGTGATGCCATCAAGGCAGAAATAAGTAGGAGTCATGGGCCCCCAATCATTAACTTTCGTTGAGATCATTGTAAATTTTAAGCCATTGGTTTCTCCAAGTGCTGTAAGATCTACCCATTTCCATGTTGTTAGAATATTCGTTCCTTCTGCTAAGTCACATTCCACCATTTTAGTTTTGTCAAAATTGTGTATTTTTAGTTTAAATGAGTCATTAGCTTCAAATTTGTCTAGTCCACTAAAAATAGAGCTACCTTCTTTCATACTCTTGTAAGCATATACACAATTAGTTACATATAGACCTTTTACTTGATAATCTTCTGTTTTATTTGGATTTTCATTGTCTTTGAATCGTATTGATACTTCTTTGTCGCTGTTTGAACCTACTTTATATCCGGCAGCACCCACAACAACATATGTATTGCTACTTACTCCTTTTTTAGGAATTGCACGATAGTCATATACAGAGAAGTCTGGACAATCGTTTATTGTACAGTTGGTGAATGCAAATCCATCGGAACCAAATCCATAAGAGTCAGACGAAATACAATCAAATTCGAAAATCTTACTATTGTCTGTCAGGAGAGTTTGGAAATAATTAGTGGTATAAGTTGTACCTTGATCTTCATAACTACTTGACCAAGTATCAATAGGATTTTCTACATCACCTAAATCAAGAGTATGAGTTTCATAGCTTGGCAAATTTAGTACATATGTTTTAGGACCATTGTCCTTGTCATCGTCACTACATCCACAAAAAATAAATGTGGATATCGTTAAAAGTAAAAATAATTTCTTCATGTTTCTGCTTTAATTTAAATTGTTGATTATTTAGTTGATTACTTCTCAAAATGTAAATCTTCTATTGTCATGATTTCTGTTGATATTTCTCCTGTCCAGCCTACATTCTGGTTTACAGCTGTATATATTCTAATGAAATCAATTTCATCCAATGCAACTGGTCTCCCATTTTGAGTTACTGCCCAGTCGATTTTAAATTGACAATGTTCCGTATTATAAGGATGATTATCTGCATACCCCCACGGATAACAGTAGCCTACCCATGTACCTCCTTCATTTACCGCATTATCTTTCAAGCGTGTTCCACGGAAGGTTATCTCATCTTCTTCTATCCAATTCGGATAATAAGAATCTTGTTGATGGTAGGTGTTTCTATAAATATAACCTTCTCCTCCCTGATTATCGGTCCAACGGACATCTCCATTAGCCGGTTGAGGTCGGTGATAAGTTATTTCATAACCACGTGTTTCCGTATCCTTTCCATATTCGCTCCCTGCCAGTTCGTACCATTCATCATCGGGTAATCCGTTTCCGTTTACATCTTTTGAAACCAAAACGATGCCCGGTTCGGCACTTCCTCCTAGAGCTCCCGTACCGGTATTTTGATTGTAGGAAGCATTACCCAGAATCTTGAAATCATATTCCCCTTTGATATTGCGTATTGGCTGATGGAAACCTACGGTGATTGTCCCGCCGAAACCGCCTAGGGAAATAACTGATTTCTTTTTTAGCTTTTCAGTCGCACGTTCCAGGACTTGTTCGGCAGAAAAGCCGTCCTCATAAGCGGAAGTTGTAGTATTTATAAACTGTCCGGGGGCAGGCATATACTCCAATACTTTGTTGGCAAAGGCGGAAGGAGCATTCGGGTCGTCCGGAATATCACTTGCGTCGTTTTGTGAAGCTTTATCACTGAATACAATTGTATTGGGATTTAAACCTATTTCATTCAGGCGATATTGAAGTTGTCCCTGCTGGTTGAAACAGAGGACATCCCCTTTGATGGTATAATTGTAGGCTTCCGTAATATAAATATTTCCGCTGAAAGGGTTTGTCTGGATACTGAAAGGAGTTTGAATGATTGTTCCATCCGTGATGAAGTTGTCTCGTATTACAGTTCCGGTAGTGAGGTCGAAAACTTTGATAGCAGAGGCTTTTGTCTGATAGTCGTATGTGTATAGATAGGCAATGGGGCCGTCGATTGTAAAGCTTAAAGCCTTTTCATCATAAGTGTTGGTAACAACATCTGTGCGACTGTCGATTCGTACCAGATGATAATCGCCGGCTTCGATGTCGGCACCCTGTGTTACTACATATACTGCATCTTCCAGTCCCGGAAGTATTTTCCCCGGATTGGGACCGACTTCGATTTTCTTGGTTTCTTTGAAAGTCGTGATGTCAATCACTGATACGGTGTTATCCACACCCGGGCCGGAATAATCCAGGCTGCCTGAGTTGGATACATACAGTTTGTTATTTTGCACACAGATATCGTCCGGGTTTCTTCCTGCTGTAATAATGGCTTCTATTTCCAGTGAAGTAGTATCAATTCTGGCTACTGTTCCGTCAAAAGAGCATACGTATGCCTTGTCTTTATCGAAACGCAGCATTTGTATTTGACGGATTGATTTTCCGGTCGTAAAGTCTATTACTTCTACGGTACTTGATACATTGACTACGATATATATTTTATTGCCATAGATAGCCATGTCATTGGCGGTATCCCCTAATCCCCGTTGGTTGTTTGCACTGAAATAATTGCTGGTACGTTTCTGCTGATTGAAAGAATAGCGGGCCAGTGAGCTGTTGTTCTGATTGAATAGTCCTTCGCTTAGAATATACATTTCCGCTGTGCCGGTTTCGTAGACGTCTCCGCTTTCTCCGGGCACCAGGCTGGGCTTGTCCTCCAAGTCATCACAGGCGATGAGGAAGAACAATAAAAGGGATAAATATTTCCCTGATTGATATATATTATAAAGTATGCTTTCTTTCATACACAAAGTTTAATGGCTCCATTATTAATATCTGACTCCTACCGTGACTCTGAAAGATCGTCCCGGCATGGGGAAGTTCTTTACAATCTCGTAATTCTTGTTCAGTAAGTTCAGCACTTCTACGTTTAATGATGCTGTGACATTCCGCATCTTAAAATCTCTGCCGGCAGAGAGGCTGTGATCGCTATAGCTGTCCAAACGGTTATCACTGATATTCTGTCCGAGCATGTACCGTTTGCCCGAGAACAGGAAGGAATAGGACAGATTCACCCAGGGAGTTTCTATTCCGGCATGTCCGGATGCGGAAACTCTGGGGGTATAGGCTATCTGATGTTTGTAAACTCTTCCTTCAGGAGTGTTAAGATCAGAGTTGGTCACATCCAGTGCCCGTTGGTAGGTGTAGTTGCCGGAGAGGTTAATTCCGAGCTTCTGCCAAGGTTGCAGGTTGATACTGGCTGTTGCATCTATTCCTTTTATATCTACCTTGCCGAGATTGAGCATGCTCCAGGTGAATAAATTCTTGGTTGGAACAGCTATAATCTTGTCGGTCACTTTATTATGATAAGCGTCTACAGTAGCCGAAATATAAGGTATAAAGTCATTTATTTCTTTACTATAGGTGATGCCTATGTTATACTGAATGGCATTCTCCGGTTTTAAGTTGATATTTCCCGTCTGGCTGTAATATAAATCGTTGAAACTAGGCAGGCGGAAGATGTCTTTGTAGAAAAAGCGGAACCTGAGTTCTTCATTCTCAAAAGGTTTGATCGAGGCGCTGACATTGGGAGACAGTTTCCGGTGATTGCCTGCACTCCCTCCGCTTTTGGCTTTTTCATTGATGACGGTTGCCAGGGCAGAGGCAGATAATGTCACCCAGTTATTCATGTATTTTCCGGCAAAGGCAGTCAGCCATGAGTACCGGGTAGGGGAGACAAAGTTATTTAAATTGGCATTCATTGTGTTGATGCTTCCGTCGGTCGACAAGGAGAAAGAGAGATTGTCCAGCATCCGGTAAAGAGTGGAGGCAGACAGGTAGTACTCTTGCTGGTAATAGCTGTTATTGATTTCCTTTGCCGCTACGGTAGGATTCGGGTCTTGGTAGTTCTGGTAACTCCAGTTCCATTTGGCAGATGTCTGAAATACCCATTTCCTGTTGAATTCTTTCTTGTATTGGCTTTGGATAAATGTATTTTTGTCTCGTAGATGTTGCAGGGCAAAGTCGTAATACAGGGTTGTCGCATTGGGCAAGCCTCGTGAAGACTGGTAATAGTAGGCTTTCAGTTTCCACTGTTCTTTGTCGGAGAAATTGCCGTAGATGCCTACTTCTGCACGGAGATTTTGTACATCGGTGTTGTGACGTTTCTCTTTGCTGGTTTGCATGTCTTCGCCGTTTCCGTAGTGCAGGATAAATGGATAATGACCGTCTGAAGACATCCATTCTCCATTGGCAGACATGCTCCATGTATTAGTGAGTTGTCGTTCCAGTAAGAGAGAAGGGTTTACTAAGCCCCATGAACCGGTTTTGAATTCGGCTGCCATATTGGTCTGCTTGTGGGCAGAGAAATACGGAGTGGGTGTTTGTATGTTCAATAATCCGGCGGAGGCAAAGGTACGGGCAGGTTGAAAAATATTATCTCCTTGTCCGTTGTGGAGTGAAAGGCGGTCGACGTTATTTAAAGAGAAACGTCCGATGTCTATTTGTCCGGTCTGGCAGTCGCTGATAGTAATACCGTCATAGGCTACAGCGGTGTGTTGTGCTCCTAGGCTTCGTATAGATACGGTTTTCAGCCCTCCGATACCTCCATAATCTTTCACGGTGACTCCGGCGAAATGCTTTACTGCATCCGATACTTGCAGTACATGCAGATTTTTGAGTTCCTCTTTTGAGAAGATTTGTTCGGGAGTGGTGGAGCGGACTTCCCGGGTCTGATAAGGGTCGGAGACCGTTATTTCGGGGATCGAATAAATATGAGTGGTGTCTACCTTTTGCTTTTGCGCAAAAAGTGATGTAGAAAGGAGCAGGCAGCAGAGTACCGCATATATCGTTTTACAAAATGTTCTCTCTTCCATTTTATCTTTGTCGTCCACCTCGTTTTAATTAAAAATGTCCGGGCGAACTCACTTCGACCGGACATCATAATAAACTTGGCAGAGTTTATTAGTTTGTACACACTTTCTCTGAATCAGAGTGGTGAATGAAATGATGGACGAAATGTCCGGGTCATTAGACTCAACGCTTTTTCCTCGAAAGCAGTGAAACGAGTTTGCATGGTAGGTCTTCTGACTTGTTCTTATTGCGAGCGCCTTCCCG
>OLXR01000502.1_pt1 | contig 16974 bp, 14 predicted proteins | sample 1673941 | NCBI WGS metagenome assembly OLXR01 (sample SAMEA103958134, study PRJEB25191) | human gut metagenome
CGGGTCAACGACGTTGCCCTTGGACTTGGACATCTTGCCGCCGTCCAGCAGCAGCCAGCCGTGGCCGTAGACCTTCTTGGGCAGGGGCATCTCCATGCTCATGAGCATGGCGGGCCAGATGATGGAGTGGAAGCGGACGATCTCCTTGCCGACGAAGTGAACGTCGGCGGGCCAATACTTGTCGTAATCGTCGTACTTCTCGTTCATAAAGCCAAGCGCTGTGCAGTAGTTGAAGAGCGCGTCGACCCAGACGTAAACGACGTGACCCGGGTCAAAGTCCACGGGGATGCCCCAGGTGAAGCTCGTGCGGGAGACGCAGAGGTCTTCGAGGCCCGGATCGATGAAGTTGTTGACCATTTCGTTGACGCGGGACTTCGGCTGCAGATAGTCCGTTGTCGTCAGCAGCTCGCGCACGCGGCCCGCGTATTTGGACAGGCGGAAGAAATAGGCTTCCTCCGACGCGTCGTGCACCTCACGGCCGCAGTCGGGGCACTTGCCGTCCACCAGCTGGCTCTCTGTCCAGAAGCTTTCGCAGGGCGTGCAGTATTTGCCCTTGTATTCGCCCTTATAGATATCGCCATTTTCATACATCTTCCGGAAGATCTTCTGAATGGCCTCCACATGATAATCGTCCGTGGTGCGGATGAAGCGGTCGTTGGAGATATTCATGAGCTTCCACAGATCGAGAATGCCCTTCGGCCCGGCGACGATGTTGTCGACGAACTGCTGCGGCGTGACGCCTGCGGCCTTCGCCTTGTCCTCGATTTTCTGGCCGTGCTCGTCCGTGCCGGTCAGGAACATGACGTCGCAGCCCTGCAGGCGCTTGTACCGCGCCATGGCGTCGGTCGCGACGGTGCAGTAGGTGTGGCCGATGTGGAGCTTATCCGACGGATAATAGATCGGCGTGGTGATATAAAACGGTTTCTTGCATACTTCGCACATATATTTTTCCTCTTTTCTGCCCGCTCCGAATGAAAGAGGGGCTGTTACTCTATACTGTATCCTTTTCCCGTATTTTTGTCAACGCTGTTGCGAAATATTTGACATTCGTGGTATACTGACAATGAATCGATTTTTTATCATATTACAGACAGGAGTTCCGATTTTTCTATGATCTCTTTTCACAAGGCGGAGGCCGCCGACCGCGCGTGGGCGCATGAAATCCTGAAACGCTGCGCCTATCCCGGCGCGGAGTACGCGTTCAGCTGTATGTATCTCTGGTCAGATTATTTCGGCGAGCTTGGACGGGCGGGGGAGCGCCTGACCCAGCACGCGCCGTGGCGCGGCCGCGAGGTCTATCTCTACCCCGCCGGGACCGGCGATCTGCGCGAGGCCATTGAGGCCATCCGTGCCGACGCGGCCGAACGCGGCAATCCCATGCGCCTGCGCAGTCTGACGAACGAAACGCGCGCGGAACTCGAAGCGCTCTATCCGGGCAAATTTGAGTTTACCGCCTGCCGCAATTCCTACGACTATATCTACACCGTCGAAGAGCTTTCCGAGCTGCACGGCAAGAAGCTGCAGTCCAAGCGCAACCACTGCAACCGCTTTGAAGACGAATTCCCCGACTGGTTCACGGCTCCCATTACCGATGAAAATCTTCCGCAGTGCCATGAGATGCTGCGCATCTGGTATGAGACGCATGAACCTGCCGTAAACGCGCAGGAACTTGACCAGCTGCAGCTGGAAAAGGCCGCGCTGCAGCGCGCGTTCGACCATTTTGACGAGCTGGAGATGGACGGCCTGCTGCTGTCCGACGGCGAACGCATCATCGCCTTTTCCATGGGCAGCCGCATGAACCGGGACTATTATGACGTCGGCTTTGAAAAGGCGTTCCCGGATGTGAACGGGGCCTACGCCATGATCAACCGCGAGTTTTCCCGCATGATCGCGGAAAAATATCCCGAGGTGCGCTTTCTCAACCGCGAGGACGACATGGGCTCCGAGGGCCTGCGCCGCGCGAAGGAATCGTACCAGCCGACGGTGCTGCTGGAAAAATACACAGCCGACTGGAAGGAGAACTGACCGATGCGCTTCCGCAAAACAAACCCCGGCGATCTGCCGCAGCTGAAGGCGCTCTGGGCGCTTGGCTTCGGCGACACGGAACAGGAGATCGAGGCGTTTTTCGCCATTTCCTATCCCACCGCGACCGGCTTCTGTGCAGAAGAGGACGGCAAGGTCATTGCCGCCGCCTACGCCCTGCCGCAGGAGCTTGCGTGGGGCGAAAAAAGCTGCCGCTCGGCCTATCTGTATGCCGTGACTACGCACCCAGACTTCCGGCGGCGCGGGATCTGCGCGAAGCTGCTGGCCTACGCGGAAAAGGAGCTGAAAAAGCGGTATTTCGACTGCCTGACGCTCGTCCCGGCGACGGACGCGCTGCGCGCGTATTATGAGACGCTGGGCTTCGTCTCGCAGAACGCGGCTTTTTTCGATGAAGGCGGCGCGCCGGAGGCGCGGGGCGTATGCGAGGCGCTGAGTCCGACCGAGTACGCGGGCCTGCGCGAAACTGTGCTCTATGACGCGCCGCACGTGCGTTATTCGCTTGTCGATCTACGCTATCAAGCCTCTATGTCCGGCTTTTACCGGCTGGAACTCGGCAGCCACTTTGGCTGCGCCTGCGCACATCCGGACGGCGAGACACTCGTCGTGGACGAGATCTTGCCGGACTGTTCTGTCCTGCCCGCGCTTTTGAAGCAGCTTCCGGCCAAGCGATGCCGCGTACGCACCGTGGGCGGCAGCACGCCGTTTGCCATGTGCAAATGGCTTTCGGATGCACGTATGCCGGATGTCTATCTGGCGTTTGATTTCGGATGATTCCGGTTTTATGAAAGGGGGCGCTCGCCTTGGCGGAACCGCTTCTCATCCCCGCCGACGCCGCGCAGCGGCTGCTGGCCGCCGCCAACGGCGACGCTGCGCTGCTGTATCTCTATCTTTTTGAGAACCGCCCGCTTTCGGGCGCGCAGACGGCGCTGCGCATGACGCAGGCCCGGTACGATCTGGCCTGCGCGACGCTCCAGCAGCTGGGGCTCTGGCCGCAGGAGGCAAGAACACACCTCGACGCGTCGCAGGCCCCGGTCTATACCGAGCAGGACGTCATTCGCGAGACGCGCACCAGCCGCGAGTTTGAAGCCATCACCGGCGAGACGCAGCGGCGGCTGGGACGGGTCCTGTCCAATGAAGAATTAAAAATCCTGCTGTCGATCTACCGCTATCTGGGGCTTCCCAGCGAGGTCATTTCGATCCTCGTCAACTACTGCATCCAGCGGCAGCGTTCGCGCGGCATTTCGCGGATGCCGTCGCTGCGGTCAATCGAAAAGGAAGCGTATTACTGGGCCGACCACGGCATCGACACGATGGAGCAGGCGGCGGTCTATATGCAGAACCAGCTTCTGCGGCAGTCGCAGCTGGGCAAGATCCGGGAGCTGTTCGGCATTACGGGCCGCAGGCTGACGACGGGCGAGGAGAATTATATCCTGACGTGGCTCTCGTGGGGCTTCGGCGAACAGGAAATCGGCCTTGCCTATGAAAAGACCTGCATGGCGACCGGCGGGCTGAAATGGCCCTACTGCAACTCCATCCTGCGCAGCTGGCACGAGCAGGGCTTCACCACCCTCAGCCAGATCGAATCCGGCGACCGTGCCCCGCAGCGCAGCTACGCGGGCGCAAAACTCTCGCAGGGCGTCCAGCAGCACAACGACACGCTCAGCGACTTCCAGCTTGCTGCTATTGACCGGATGCTGAATAACAAGGAGGATTGACCGTGGCATATTCTCAGGCCATTGTGCAGCGCGCCATGCAGCGCCTGCAAAGCGAAAACGAGCAGAACGAGCAGTCCTCCCGCGCCCGCATCGCGGCGATCTATGAAAAGCAGCCGCGTCTGGGCGAGATCGATCGGGAGCTGCGCAGGACCGCCGCGCACGTGCTTGCCGCGACGTTCCGCCGGCAGGGCGACCCCGTGGCCGCCATGCAGCAGCTGAAAAAGGACAATCTGGCCCTTCAGCAGGAGCGGGATTGGATCTTACAGGCCGAGGGACTGGAGCCGGACGATCTGACCGTCCAGCCGCTCTGCCCGAAGTGCGGCGGAACGGGCTATGTGGGCGCGCAGATGTGCGAATGCCTCCGGGAGCTTTGCCGGCAGGAGCAGAAGAAGGAGCTGGCTGCACTGTTCGGCACGGACAGCTTTGAAAAATTTCGATTGGAACTCTATTCTGACCAATATGACGCAAAATGCCACAGCAGCCCGCGCGAGCTGATGCGTGCAACGTACCGGCGGGCGCAGAGCTATGCACAGTGCTTTCCGGCATAAGGACAGTCTCTACTGTTTTCTGGTGCGACCGGGCTAGGAAAGACCTATTTATCTGCCTGCATCGCGCGCGTCGTTGCGGACCGTGGCTTTTCCGTCTGCTATGCGCCCGTTGGGCAGCTGTTCTCCGCATTTGAAGACGATAAATTCCGCCCGCGGCCGGATATATCTCGGACAGAGGCGTTTTTCATCAGCGATTTGCTGGTCCTCGATGATCTCGGTACAGAGATGACCACGCAGTTTACTATTTCAGTGCTTTATCAGCTTCTGAATACCCGTCTGATGGAGAAAAAGCCTGTGATCCTGTCTACGAATCTTGCACCGAGCGAGCTGGCCGCCCGTTATACGCCACAGATTACCTCACGCCTGTTGGGTACGTATTGTCTCTTCCAATTCTACGGCGACGACATCCGATTCAAGCTGAAATGACCCGCCTGTTTCCCAAAGCTTAAAAAACCGGAGCCGCAGTATCGCGGCTCCGGCGTTTTATGCAGTTCAGATCTTCGGGTGGCCGCACGTCGGGCAGAAGCGCGTGTTCGCGTCCAGAGTTGCGCCGCAGGTCGGGCAGACCCAGTTGGTCGGCGCGTACCGCGTAACCGGCGAACCGCAGTTCGGGCAGAACGCATATCCGTTGTCAACGGCCGCGCCGCAGGTCTGGCAGATCGTGGCGGCTGCAGCCGGTCTTGCCTGTGCAGCGGGTGCGCCGCAGTGGGAGCAGAAGCGCTCGGACGGATCCAGTCTGCTGCCGCAGGATGCGCAGGTCAGAGCCGGTGCGGAAGGACGCGCATAAGCACGCGTATTCGCACGCGCGGGAGTGTAGGCGGAAGCCTTGATATTCGGCAGGAGCTTCATGGGGACCGCGCACAGCACACCGAGGAACGGCCACAGCGTCAGGCGGAGCACGCTGTCTTCCAACTTGCCGTTTGCCCAGATCGTGACGATGATCGCCGCAAGAGCCAGCAGGATCATCACAGCGAAATACGCGATGTCCAGATTCTGCGACCGCCCAAGAACGCGCATGGCCAGTGCGGCAATGCCGAGCAGGAGCGCTGCCCAGAATATCAGCGAGATAACGAACATGATCGTCTTTCCACGCTTGTACTCATCTGAATCGGTCGTGCTCTCACTAATCATCTCGTATTTTACCGCAGTGCGGAGAATGCTGCTGGCATCCGCGCAGATCAGCGCGGCATCGCAGGGCGACAACGCAAAATCTTTGATCGTTTTTAAAATGCGGGTAGCCTTTTTCGCAACAGAGCGCGCTTTGTTGGCCGGAATGTCATAATAGTATTCCAGATCTTCGGCGGAATCCCTAAGGTCATCCAGCGTGTCATCCAGACTATCGATGGCATCCTCGATCAGCGCGTCGGTGTAGGAGTAGTCTGAAAAGAAGCCAAGGCTGTCTGAAGCCGTCTTCTGGAGGTTTTTGATATAGCGCGCGGCGCTGATCCAGTTGAAGAACAGCGTGAAAACGGACACGATGACAAGCAGAATGCCAAGATACTTTGTGTAGGACTTTGTTTTCATACTTCAATACCCCTTATCTTTCTCTTTTTCTGATATTACCGGACGGGCTTGCCGCACTGCGTACAGAAGGCCGCGCCGGGCTTGAGCTTGCTGCCGCAGGCCGGGCAGCTGAACACACCGGCCTTTGCCTCCTGCAGACTTGCGCCGCAGTTGGTGCAGAAGCTGCCTTCCGCGCTGCACGAAGCGCCGCACTTGGGGCAGATCATGACCTGCTGAATGACGCGGATGGTCTGCTGCTTGTCGAGCAGCTGCTGCTTCCGCTCCCGAAGGCTTGTCAGCAGAGACGCGATCGGCTCGGATGTGGCCTCGGACGGCAGCTGTTCCGGGGAACACGCTTCGCACATCTGGCAATACGCTTTTCCGATGGACAGGTAAATGCCCTCGATCGCCCGCTCGTCCTCGCTGACGGCGAGCTTCAGCTTCGTGACCTGCGCGGTGTCGCGCGCCTTCTGCGCCAGGCCCTGACCGGCCCTGGACAGGGTCTGGCCGACCTCTTCAAACAGCTCCATCTTTCCTTCCTCCTGTTTCGTAAAGATTTCCCAAATTTCTGTTTCTTCCGACTGAGCGGGAAGGGCATATTGCACAAAAGCCGCTGCGCAAATAAGCGGATCCACCGATTTGTATGAACCCGCCTTTTTCGTTATTATAAGCCAAACCGGGCATGCTTTTCAAGATGCGTTTCCTATCTTTTTTCCAAAAACAGAAGATGATGGGTTTGCATCCCGGCGGGGCTGTGCTGTCTGCATGAGCAGGAGACGCCCGGATGGAATTATAAAAAACAGGCTGTGCGGCGGCACAGCCTGCTCTGCGGTGCTGTCAGAGAATTGTCCGGTGTGCGGCAGCGGCATATGCCACGCCGGTTCTTCTGGCGGCTTCTGCAACGGCCTTTGCGACGGCTGGGCCGACGCGGTGGTCGAAGGCTTTGGGGATGATATAGTCCGCCGAAAGCTCCTCATCGGAGATGAGCTCTGCCAGCGCGTGCGCGGCGGCGACCTTCATCTCCTCGTTGATATCGCCTGCGCGCACGTCGAACGCGCCGCGGAAGATGCCGGGGAAGGCCAGCACGTTGTTGATCTGGTTGGGGAAGTCGCTGCGGCCGGTGGCCATCACGCGCACGCCGCCTGCCTTGGCATCGTCCGGCATGATCTCCGGGGTGGGGTTGGCCATGGCAAAGACGATGGCATCCTTGTTCATGGTCTTGCACAGCTCGGTGGTCAGGATGCCGGGGCGGGACACGCCGATGAACACGTCGGCTCCCTCGATGGCTTCCTTCAGGCCGCCCTTGATCTGACGGGGATTGGTCACCTCACCCAGCCAGTTCTTGTGGGCTTCGGCGCTGTTGCAGCCCTTGTACAGGGTGCCGAACTGGTCCACTGCAATGATGTCCTTTGCACCGGCGGTCATGAGCATCTTGATGATGGCAGTACCGGCAGCACCGGGGCCGTTCAGCACGATGTGCACATCTTCCATCTTCTTGCCCACCACACGCAGGGCGTTGATGAGGGCAGCAGTGACCACGATAGCAGTGCCGTGCTGGTCATCGTGGAACACGGGGATGTCCAGCTCACGCTCCAGCGTTTCTTCGATCTCAAAGCACTCGGGGCTCTTGATATCCTCCAGATTGATGGCGCCGAAAGTAGGTTCCATGGTCTTGATCGTCTCAATCAGCTTTTCCGGTTCCTTCACGTTCAGCTCAATGTCAAAAACGTCAATATCCGCGAACACCTTGAACAGAACCCCCTTGCCTTCCATCACCGGCTTGGCGGCATCCGGACCGATATTGCCCAGCCCCAGAACGGCGGTGCCGTTGGTGATTACGCCCACCAGATTGGAGCGACCAGTGTACAGGGCGCTTTGAGAAGGATCCTCTTTAATGCGGAGGCAGGGTTCGGCCACGCCCGGGGAATAGGCAAGAGTCAGATCCCGTTGTGAAAAGCAGGGCTTGCAGGGCAGCGTTTCCACCTTGCCGGGGCGGGGCTGGGAATGGTACTGCAAGGCATCTAATCTAATATCGGAACTCATGATTGTAATGGAAAAACAAAAAATCGAGCCTTGCTTGCACCACAGAACAGACATGCATTCAAGTAAATAATCAATTAATTGCGTCACACGCTCCGGAAAAGGAAAACCTCTTTTTACATTGATAGAGGACCCCGGGTATGCTAGTAGGTAGCCGGATAACCAACCGTCTGTAACTATGGAACATACGCCCCCCCTGCCTTCCGGATTTAATATCAACGGCTATCTTATCCAATCCCTGAAACAGACGGATCCCCTCTGCCATGTTTATTACGTTTTGGATGCCAGTCATGTTCCATACCTGCTCCGCGAATTCTGCCCCCAGGGGCTCGCTGTGCGCGACCCGGAAAGCGGAAAACTGCGTTATCCGGAAAACACGGACATTGAACGGGAAGTTCTCCCGCTGAAAAATGACTTCGAAGCCCAGTTCCGGACCGGTTCCCTGTGGGAAATCCCCGCCTTAGGCACCCTGTACCTGGCTTATGCCATTCCCGGCAGCCATGCCGCAGCGGAACAGCATCCCGGCGCGGGCATCCCCCCGGCGGAGCCCCTCCGGCGCGATCAACGGCTACTGTCCACTCCCGGAACCGGGGCGGCGGCCGTCCATGCGGGTTCCCTTCCCCAGCCTCGGAAAAAGAAAAACTCCGCCGGCATATGGCTCCTTACCCTGCTCCTGCTGGGAGGCGCATGCGGAACTTATTATTACACCCAGACAACTTCGGGAAAATCCGGCTCTCTGCAGGAACCGGCCGCCCCCCAACCCGGCAGGGAAAAGAAGGAAGCCGCCAAACCGGAAAAGAAAGCCGTACTGCCCGCCGTGAAGACGGAAACCCCTCCGGAACAGGAAAACGCCACGCCCGCCACCCCGACCGCCGTCCATCTCCTCCGGGGAAAGGAACGGAGATGCCCCGGACATTTTAGAGGAAAAATCCGCGTCCTCCCCTGCACAAACTGCCGGAGAATCCGGTACCCCGGACCATGACGCGGCGGACGGGAAACAGCAGGAACCGGAAAATCCCGCCAACAGGAAGGAAGCACAGGGGGCACAATCTGCCGTCACCCCTGTCCCTGAAACGCGTCTACGGGGAAAAGCCTCCAGGCAAACCACCAATATGGGAGACGTCAACGCCTATGTGAGGAAATTCGCCAAGCCCATGACGCTGAACCAGTGGAAAAAGCAATACGCCAACCTGTACACAAGCTGGTTCGGCAATTCCGAGGAAGTAGCCAAAGGCTGGATCACCACCTTCGGCCCCCTGGGATTCCGAGCCCGCGGTTTGGACGCCTCCTGGCCGGACACGAACTTCCGCGGCTTCTTCCCCAAAACCATGCTGGATCCCAACGGGGAACCCGTGGCGAACCTCTACACGGTCACACAGGTGATTGAGGGTTCCCCCGCTGAAAAATACATCAAGGAAGGAGACCTGATCCTGGGCATTGACGGACACCCCTTCAAGACGTCTCAAAGCCTGGACGTGCTTTACGGCCCTTATCAGCACCAAGACAGGCGCGGCCTGGACATGCACGCGGGCCTTCTGCTGGACAAGGCGGAAGGGGCCGGAAAAATCACCCTGAATATTATTCCCGCGGAAAGCGTGGAAAAAATCCAGGGCATCCAGCCTCTCTGGAAAGAAGTCTTACGGGAGGAACGGGCCCAAAAGCCCGTTTCCCTTTCCATTCCGGTAAAAGGCGGCCAGCAGGTGCGCCTGCGCGTGGATGACGGCGGCAACGGCATTGGCAGCGACGGTTTTGAATGGTCAGGCCTGAGGCTGGAAGGCCCCGGCGGAACCGTTCCGCTGACCCGGGCCCTGCAATACACCGTAGGTTACGGGGAGGCCAAGTATGACCCCAAAAGCAGCGTATGGCAGGCCCACGCCGTCTCTTCCCTGGTTTTTGACATCCCCAGGGGAGACTGGAAACTCAAAGGGACAGGAACCCCCAGGTGGTCTGCCTCCGTTGGCGTGACCGTACAGGTGGGAGGCTCCTCCACTCTGCCGGACGCCGTGAAGAAATACGTAAAAAACGTCACCTTTAAAATACCCCAGCTGGGTTCCTATGCCCTCGGCTTCCCCAAAAACTGCGCCAAGAGCAAGGCGGTTGTCCACATGATGAGTGAATGGCTGGCGGCCCAGCAGCGCGAGAACGGTTCCTGGGAACGTCCGGGCGGCTACTGCGGCAACCATTATGATACGGGCTGGGCCGGGCTGGCCCTGATGGCCACGGGCAACCCTAAATATGACCCCGTCATTAAAAAGGCGGCGCACTACATCGCCTTCTCCGGCTCCCAGTGCTGGTGGGCCGTCCCCCAGGCATCCGCAGGTATTTTCCTGTGTGAATACTGGCTGCGCTACCGGGACAACTCCGTTCTCCCGGCCATCCGCAACGGCGTGCAGCGCATGAAAAACGAAGTCCTTTACGGGGACTTCGTCACCGGCCACGGCATTCACCCGGGCTACCGGGGAACAGGCGTCAGCATCGGCGGCTCCCACATGTGCCTGTTCCTGGCGCTGGCCAGCAAAACCCCGGCGCGCACGGAAGACGATGTGCTGGACAAAATGATGGATCATGCCCAGTCCATCTGCCCCACCGGCATGGGGCCCTACGGCCGCATGACGGAAACCTTCACTTTTGAACCCAACCGCGAATGCGGGGGAACCTACTCCGGCCGCCATGGCCCGTACTACATTGCTTCCCTCATCTGCGGCGGACCGGAACTGTACACCAAAAACAGCCGCATCATGTACGGTGAAGGCCCCATCGGCGGCTGTGACCAGGGCCACTCCTCCGAGACGCTCTCCATCATGTGGGCCCTTCCCGCCTACTGGCGAACCAATCCGGAAGTATATTACAAAAACATGGAGGCTTTCCGATGGAAACTGACGCTGTTGCGCCCCTTTGACGGCGGCATGATGCAGAACCCCAACCGCCTGGAACTGATGACGGCGGATCCCGTCATCGGCACCTACATCCGCACCAGCATCTGGATCACGGCCCTCTGCGCGGAACGCCGGAACCTGGCAATCACGGGCAAGCCGGAATTTCAGGCAAAGACATTCCGGAAGGTGCCCCCTGTCATCGATACGGAATCCCGCTTCCTGAATACCTACGTGCGCAACTGGTCCATGGTAAATGCGGCGCTTGGGGCCAAGGCGCCCGCCTCCCTGAAATCCGCCATCCGGGAACTGAAAAACATTCCTGTGGAACAGGGCTGCCGCTTTAAGCTTATCAATGTCGTCAACAACCGCGCCCTCCCCATCGCCAAGGCTATCATGGAAATTCCCGGGGTGGATCAGCTCACCAGGGCCACCTGCGCGGAAATGATCTTGGGCATGGATGTGCGCATTTTCTTTGAACCCAAGCGCAAGGACGATAACCCCCAACCCGGGGAATATTCTCTAACCGTGGATGTCCAGCAGCCGCTGGGCGGCCGCGCCCTCGGGCTTCACCGCGACAAGGAACTGGAAGGAAAAGCCAATTCCGCCTACAAATATGACTTTGCCGGCACGGTGCAATTCAGCGACACGACCACCTTCTCCCCCATGGAAACCATTTCCTGGACGCCCAATTCCAAATTCGGCGGACAGTGGAACGTTTACTCCTACAAAAAGGAACTCAGCGGCCCCACCCAGCCGGGCGTGCAGAAAATGAACGCCAAAATCAAATGGCGCGTCAATGACCTGGATGTGGAATATGACCGCCCCATCGCCGTGGGCGGCTTTGAAGTGGGATGCCCGGAAAAAGCCCTCTCAGTCACCAACTGCAACCATCTGTGGGTTCCGGGCATCCTGATCCGGGACCACGGCAACTGGGGATGCTCCTTCCATCTGCCGGACGGAACCTACATTTCCGCGGCCTCCCAGGGCAACCAGATAGAGGTGTACGACAAAATGGACAAAAAGAAGGAAACAACCTGGGTTTCCCCGAATGACTCCTGCCTGACTCAAGGTTCCCGCTGCCTGTTCCGCGTTTCCACGGACTGGCACGGCCTGGAATGCCGTGTGCGTGAACTGAAACTGCTGGGCAGTTCCACGGAGGAAGTTGCGGACTATAAGCTGAAAGCCTCTACCGGAGGCCGTGTGGATACGGCCAAACTACTGGACAGGGACGCTACCACCGTTGAAGAACTGGACGCGTCCCCCTCGGAAGACGAGCCCCTGGTGCTGGAACTCACCCTGAAATCCCCTGCCGCCCTGCGCGCTGTGGACATCAAGATTGAAAAGGGCAACAACCGTTTAGTCATTGAAGCCAACAAAGGCGGCAAGTGGATTCCTATTCACTGGGGCTCCCTGGGGGCCTCTACTGCCGGCGTCAGCGATGCTCAGAAAGCCATGTACGCGAATGAACCGGAAGTACTGCGCATGCTCCAGCTTCCGGGCAATGGATTTATCAAATGCATGCGGACGTTTGACCCTGTCACCACCAACAGGCTGCGCATCAAGCTCTTCCAGAAGGGCGGAAAAGTCCGCCTTGCGGAACTGCACGTGTACAAGGCAAACGCCGTCAGAAATATAGCTCTCCAGTCTTAAACGGCTTTCATCTGCGGCCAGGAATAACAAAAAAAACTTGTGATGAGGAAATCCCGGCAGGGGCGCCAATCTCCGTGTCCCTGCTGGAAAAACCGGACATACCATTTTAAGGAGGGAGGAAATTCCCTGCTCCATGCCGGAGCGGCCAGCCAATTTCTTGTCTATTGACACCAAGCCGCGCCTCCCCTATATTTCCTTATTATGTTCATCAGGACAACGCTCCTTTTTCCTATCCTTTTTCTCTCACTTTCAGGATCTTCCGTCATGGCGGCAACCCCCTGGGCTTCTGACAGGAACTGGGAACTCGTTTTTGAAGACAATTTTGACGGCTCATCGCTGAACGCACACAACTGGAGCCGCATTGATTACGTAGGCTATAATGCCCCGGACTGGCGCAAATACCAATCCCGGGACGAAAGCCTTGTGGAATTCCGGGAAAAGGACGGCAACTCCGCCATGACCCTGTGGGGAAAATACGGGGACTACACCACCCAAACCAACCAGACCGCCCCAGCCAGGACATACGCCTGCGGAGGGGTATATTCCCTGAAAACCTTCTCCTTCCAATATGGCTACGTAGAAGTCCGCGCCAGATTCGACTGCGTGCAGGGCGTCTGGCCGGCCATCTGGATGATGCCCAAATCCGACAGCATCGGCTGGCCTGTCGGAGGGGAAATTGACATCATGGAACACCTGAATTACGAAGGCCGTGTTTACCAGACAATCCACTGGTCGCAAAACGGCGTTCCCAACCAGGATAACTCCCAGGGGGTCACCCCCGGTTGGAACGATGGTGCCGAAAAAGCAAACTGGCATACCTACGGGATGGAATGGACGGAAGAAGGCATCACCTTTTATGTGGATGGAAAAGCAACCGGTTCATTCAAAAAGCCCAATAACGCAAACTGGCCCTTTGACAAGGACGGAAACGAATTCTACCTGATCATCGACCAGCAGATTGGAGGCAACTGGGTGGAAAACGCAGGAGTTAATAAGGGAATCGACCAAAATACGCTGGCCAATTCCGGAGCCGCATTCGACATCGATTATGTCAAAGTCTATTCCTCAAGCATCTACAACCACCTCGTTCCGGAACCCGCTGTGGCTTCGCTGGGCCTGTTGGGAGCGGCCTTGCTGGCGGCTCGCCGCAAAAGAAGCTGATTGCCCACACACCTTTTCCTTTTGTTCCTCCCTGCCGCGGGAATAAATCTTCCGGGACATTCCCGGCATATTCTCAGGCAAAAACCGTCATTGGCACCTGCCTCAATATTTCTGGACTGGGGATGAAGGCAGTTTTTCTCCTCCGTCCTCTTCCAGGCGGCATAGAGCCTCCGCACGGCGGAGGCAGGAATCCCACAGGGAAGCCTTTTCCGGAAACGGGAAACACAGGGAGTCACTCAGCTTTTCCACCCGTTTGAAAGAATCCTCCCGGTCATAGGCGTTCAAACTTTCCAGGCGGGAAGCCAACCCATCCAGCCAGGGAAGAGGGTCATGGCAAATCAGAGGAAGATCGCATCCGGCCTTCAGGGACAGGAAGGCGGCGTCATCCGGTGAATACTGCGTCGTAATCGCCCCCATGCACAAATCATCCGTAAACACCACACCCCGGAAACCGAGACGGTCACGCAGAAGCCCCCTGATCACCCGTTCAGACAAGGTGGCGGGATAATCGGGATCAATCTGGGGCAGCATGATATGGGCGGACATGATGGAGGACAATGCCGGACACAGAGCCAGAAAAGGCAGCAGATCCGTCTTGAACAGTTCCCGTTCATCCAGGCCGATCACGGGAAGGCTGAAATGGGGATCCGCCAGGGCACGCCCCATGCCGGGAAAATGTTTGCCGCAGCTCTGCACGCCTCCCCGGCGCAGGTTGGAGGCATAAACGCCGCCGCGTGAAATAACGTCCTGCGCATTGTCTCCCCAGCAGCGGCCGGGCAGCGCGTTGGCTGCGGACGGATCATGGCAAATATCGAGCACCGGGGCAAAATTCAGGTTCACCCCCAGGTAGCGGAGAGCCAGAGCCGTCACCGCGCCCAGTTCCACGATGCCGCCAACCGAACCGAGCCGGGCCAGCGAAGCCGGGGAGGGCAAATTCAAGCCCAGGGAAGCGGTGCGAACCACCCGCCCCCCCTCCTGATCCACGGCAATGACAGGATGGTGGAGGCAAAGTTTCCGCAGCGACTCCGTCAGACCGCGCACCTGCTCCACGGAATCAATATTCCTGGAAAACAGAATGAACCCGGCCGGCTGCAAACGCCGGATGGCAGCCTCTTCCTCCGCGCCCACTTCATGGCCGCTTATGCCGATCAGGGCAGGGAGCATGGACGGAAAAAGATTAATGGCCCAACAAGGAAGTCCTGGTGTACAGCGGGTAAACGGGAATGCCGCGTTCCTCAATCGCCTGGCGTCCTCCTTCCTCTCGGTCCAGCAGCACCAGGGCGGCGGCAACCCTGCCCCCTTCCGCCTCAATGGCATCAATAGCCTTCAGCGTGGAGCCTCCCGTCGTGATAACGTCATCCACCACGACCACGGTATCCCCGGCCTGGAAATTGCCTTCAATGCGGCGGCCGCGTCCATGGTCCTTCGGTTCTTTGCGCACGGTGAACACCTGAAGCGTCTTTTCCGCCCCTTCCAGAGCGCTGGTCATGCCGACGGCCAGGGAAATAGGGTCCGCCCCCATGGTCATGCCGCCGATGGCCGCCACCTCCGGGAAACGGGGCAAAATATCCTCCTTCACCAGCTTCCAGCCCAGAGCGCCCACCAGAGTGGCTCCTACGGGGTCCAGGGCTGTCATGCGGCAGTCCACATACAAATCGGACACCTTGCCGGAAGCCAGTGTAAAAGTTCCCGTACGCACGGATTTTTCCAAAAGAATGCTTTTAAGAAGATCGTATTGTTCGCTCATGAAAATAGGGATGAATGAAATGGTTCGCCGTGTATAACAGATACCCCCGGAATAAGCAACGGATAACAGCATGCAAATCTTGACAAAAAGGAGGACAGGCCCCATAACCTGCCTGACATTTTCCCGTTCCCATGAAATCCGGCATACTGGCGTTAGTTTCTATCAGTTCCGCTCTTGTTTCCTGCACATCGTACGAGAGGCCCCCGCTGTTTGACCAAATCACCGGAAAAATTCAGGGAATGTCCGGACGGGACGATTATCTGTCCGGGGTGGGCGCCACCTCAGGCGTCAACACGGACCTGCCTCCGGAAGCCCGTCTGGGCCAGGGATATTGGGACCTGCCGGCGGGCACCCAGGGGGAAAAGCACATCATCATTGACCTCAAGCAGCAGAAAGTCTTCTACTACGTGGGAACCACGCTCGTGGGCGTTTCCCCCATGTCTTCCGGCAAGGAAGGCTACGGCACTCCCAGGGGAACATACAAAATCATCCAGAAAGACGCCAATTACAAATCCGGCACATACGGCGTTCTGCGCAGCAAATCCACCGGAGCCGTCGTCAACGGGGATTACAACGCCAGGGCTGGAGGGGCGCCGGCAGGAACCTACTTCGACCCCGCCCCCATGCCCTACTGGATGCGAATTACGGGAGGCTACGGCATGCATGTGGGTTTTGTCACCGGATATCCGGTCAGCCACGGCTGCGTGCGCCTGCCGGAGGACATGGCCAAGACATTCTTTGAACACACCCCCATCGGCACCAAGGTCACCATCCGTTAGCCGCTTCCTGCGTGGCATCGCGCCGCAGAAATGCCCTACTTCCCGGAAACCGGCGTGTTTCTTATTCCCGCCGTCCGGAAGCGTTCCGTGCTGATAACTGCTCCCGTTTCATGGCGCAGCTTCCTCACTCCGGCATTGACAAACGGCTCCGAACCTTTTTGAATATACGGGATCTTTGACCTCTTGATTCGTCATGACAATCCCTCCTCCCCCTGCCCTGCCGCCCCATTTCAACATAGGCGGCTACAAAATCACGGCGCTTGTAGAAAGCGGTCCGGACTATCATCTGTACCAGGCTCTTTCCCCGGAAGGCCATGCCGTCCTGATACGCGAATTCTGCCCCCGGGGCCTCGTTACGCGCGACCTGGCCAGCGGAGAACTGGCTGTCTCTCCGGAAAATGAATCCCAATTCGCCCAGGCCCGGGAAGCTTTTGAAACCCAATACGCAGCCAATGCAGAAGGCAAGCTGAGGGGATTCGGCACCGTGCTCTTCCTTTACCCGCTTTCTCCGGCGCAACCCCAGCCGGCTGTAGCGCATGCCCAGGCTCTCCGCCCCGCAAAAAAACCGCAGCAACCGCAACTGCGGAAGCCCGTAGTCGGCGCCGCCATCCCCGGAACGCCGCTGCCGCGGGTAAAGCACTCCGGAGGATTTCCGGTCATCACGGTCATTGTGACCGGGATGCTCGCCCTCTTCGGATTTCTGGGCTACCAGATACTCAAGGATAAAGAAGAACCCGTCGCTAAAGCTGTTACCGTGCCCGTACCGGCTCCGCCCAAGCCCAAACCCAAGCCCGCTCCGCCAAAACCGGAGCCCGTGGTTGTCACTCCTGAACCGGAACCCGTGGTGGTCGCTCCCGAACCTGAACCGGAGCCTGAACCGGAGCCGCCTGCTCCCGACCTTTCCCCCTCCCC
>OLXR01000503.1_pt1 | contig 16943 bp, 14 predicted proteins | sample 1673941 | NCBI WGS metagenome assembly OLXR01 (sample SAMEA103958134, study PRJEB25191) | human gut metagenome
GCTGCCGGAGCGGTGCTTAAGCCGCAAGGCGGGAATTGTGCGGTGTTGCCTTAACACATAAAAACAAGGCACCGGGCCAATTACAGGTTCGGTGCCTTGTGGTATTTATGGTGTCAGGATGCCGATCAATCTGCCATCGGCTGATGGTCCGTGATGGTGTGCTCCTGCTGGTACTTGAGCGCAGCAGCGATAAAGCCCTTGAACAGGGGATGTGCGCGGTTGGGGCGGCTCTTGAATTCGGGGTGGAACTGTACGCCCACATGGAAATCACGGCCGGGCAGCTCAACAGCTTCCACCAGGCGGCCATCCGGGCTGGTACCGGAGATCACAAGGCCGTGGTTCTGCATCTCTGCACGGTAGTCGTTGTTGAACTCATAGCGGTGGCGGTGTCTTTCATAAATAAGCTCATCGCCGTAAACCTCACGGGAAATAGTACCTGCTTCAAGCTTGCAGGGATATAAGCCAAGACGCATTGTACCGCCCATATCAACATCCTTCTGGTCGGGCATAAGGTCGATAACGTTCTGCTCGCCTTCGTGGAATTCGCTTGAATTTGCGTCTGTAAGACCTGCCACATGACGTGCAAATTCGATTGTAGCCATGTGCATACCAAGACAAAGGCCGAGATAGGGCTTCTTATGCTCTCTTGCGTAGCGGACAGCCTCAATCTTGCCCTCGATGCCTCTGTCACCGAAGCCGCCGGGAACGAGAATGCCGTCGCAATCATGCAGAAGTTCGTCTGCCGTTTCGGGAGTAACCTCTTCTGAATTGATGAGTTTTATTTCAACGTGTGATTCGTTCTCGAAGCCTGCGTGACGCAGGGATTCCATAACGGAAATATAAGCGTCGGGGAGTGCAACGTACTTGCCTACAAGACCGATTACGGTATTCTTTGTGGCGTTGTACTGACGCTGAACCATATCCTCCCATTCCTTGAGATCGGGAACACGGGGATCAAGTCCGAGATGATCGCATACTACCTTTGCAAGACCTTCCTTTTCAAGCATAAGAGGTACTTCGTAAAGAGAAGGAGCGGTAAGGTTCTGGATAACGTCCTGCTTGCGAACGTTACAGAAGCTGGCGATCTTATCTCTCATATCCTGAGGAATCTCCATCTCGCTTCTGCAAACGAGAATGTCGGGCTGAATGCCGAGTGAGAGAAGCTCCTTTACACTGTGCTGTGTGGGCTTTGTCTTCATCTCGTTGCTGCCTGTGATGAATGGGAGGAGAGTAACGTGGATATAAACAACGTTTTCTCTGCCTACATCCGAAACTACCTGACGGATAGCCTCAAGGAAGGGAGTGCTTTCAATATCTCCGACCGTACCGCCGATTTCGGTTATAACAACATCTGCGGTCGTTTCGGCTGAGTTTGCAACTCTGTATATTCTTGATTTGATTTCGTTTGTTATGTGGGGGATTACCTGAACCGTGCCGCCGAGATAATCTCCGCGACGTTCCTTGTTAAGAACTGTCCAGTAAATCTTACCTGTTGTTACATTGCTGTACTTTGAAAGGTTTTCGTCTATAAAACGTTCATAGTGACCGAGGTCGAGGTCGGTTTCGGCACCGTCATCTGTTACGAAAACTTCACCGTGCTGATAAGGACTCATCGTACCGGGGTCAACGTTTATATAGGGGTCGAACTTCTGGATAGTTACCTTGTAACCTCTCATCTTGAGCAGTCTTCCGAGTGAAGCCGCCGTGATACCTTTTCCGAGTCCCGACACAACGCCGCCGGTGACGAATACATACTTTGTAGCCATTATTTTGTTCCTTCCCTTGAGCTTTTCCTGCCCGTCGTATTGATTTTATATGTCAATTTGAAAAATAAACACTACTCACTATTATACTAAATCCGTTCGGCTTTTTCAAGTGCTTTTCGATTATTTAAAGTTGCTTTACGGTGTACAAAATAAACAAATAACCTTTTTGGTATTTGTGCATATCGTTTAATTTTGAAAAAGTGTAGAAAATTTATGTGAAAAATGCTAAAATTAAAATAAGCATCTCTATAGTGTTTTTTAAATTTTGTACATATAAAGTCAGCAAAATCCTTGATTTGCTATAAAAAGGAAAAAGATGCGAAAATCCCTTTGTTCAAAGGAAAGGAAAGTAAAAATGAAAAAGACTGTTTTGCGTGCCGCCGCAATAGCCGCAGTGCTTGCTATGGCAGGCTCTGCTTCCGGATGCTATTTTTTCCCGGAGGAAGAAAAATTGCTCGATCCGCCTGTGCTTAAGGTGGAGGATGTTACATATTCTACCTATAAGGCGGTAAAGAAGACTATAATTAACAAGGCGAGTGCGACCGGCTACTGCGTATCCGAGCTGCAGCAGGACTGTTCGTTTACAGAGCGTGACGGTACTCTTAAAACGATATATGTCAGAGCGGGAGATACGGTAAAGAAGGGCGACCTTATCGCCGAATACAACACCGGAGATCTTGAATACGAGATACGCACTCAGGAGCTTAAGGTTCAGCAGGCGCAGAATACATACGGCTCAAGCGGTGCTGAGAATGACCGCTTACAGCTTGAGATTGAGAAGAATACACTGGCACAGCTTCAGAACGAGTACGATACCTCTAAGCTGTATGCGCCGTGTGACGGACTTGTAAGCTTTGCGGAGCGTATGAACGCCGGCTCAAAGGTACAGGCGTACAAGGTTATCGCTACAATAATAGATCCCGATAAGATATATGTAAAGGCGGCCGTCAACGATGATAAAAAATTTAAAAAAGGTCAGGAAGTTACAATAACTATCGACGAGCAGGAGTACAAGGGTACTATAGTAAAAACGCCCGTTGAGGCTAAGGAGCAGGGTGACGAGGATACAAGCTCGATATATGCCGAGTTCAAGGGAAGTCTGCCAAGCTTTGGCAAGGTGGGAACGGTTGCGGATATAAGCTATATCAAGGAACAGGCGGAAAATGCAATCGTAATACCGAAGTATCTTGTAAAGACGCTATCGGGCAAGAACTATGTACAGGTCTACAAGGACGGAGTCAAGAAGGAAGCGGATGTCGAAACAGGCATAAGCAATGCTACGGAGATCCAGATAGTATCGGGACTTTCCGAGGGTGACGAGGTTGTTGTCAAGTAAGACGGCAAACTGAACAGGCTTTACTTTCGGAAGGAATAATACAAGATGTTTACTTTATTATGGCGCAAAATGCGCAACACAAAATGGATGGTGCTGTGTCTTTTCATCGGCTTCCTGCTTGCCGCAGGTATGATGAGCACTATTCCGATATATATGGACGCATCCTTACAGCGTATGCTGATAAAGGATATGGAGCAGTACCAGATTGACAACAACAAATATCCCGGTCTGTATTCCGTTACAAAGACGCTTCAGATAACTGCCGATACGAATACTCAACAGGCAACGATAGACGATGTTGTATCAAAGTCGGATTCAAGGATAAATGCTATAGGAATCGCCTCGGAGAACAGCAAGACAACGCTTATTGACGATTGCCTTTATATCGTAAACGGCGAGCGTAACGGTTCGGAACTGTCTACAAGGCTGAAGCTTATAGGAATGACCGACAGCCTTGATCATATGAAGCTCGTCAGAGGCGAGTTGCCCTCAAAGACCTCTGTTGACGGCGTATACGAGGGACTTGCTTCAGAAGATGCGCTCAAAACGCTCGGCATAAATATGGGCAATACATATAAGATAGTTTCGCTTGCGGCAGGTGTTGAGCCGTATTATGTGAAAATCACCGGCGTATATGAGCAGAAGACCGACAATGACAGCTACTGGGCAGAAACGCTCGACAGCTATCTCAATGCCATATTCGTTGATTACGATATGGTAAGAAACGACCTTATGCCCGCAGGCAGATTCAATGCGGTAAACATTGCAAGAAGATATTCTCTTGACTATCATACGCTTGATATGAACAGAATATCCGCTGTTACTGCGGAGCTTGAAAAGGACGATGCGTTCTATAAAGAGGCAGGATATGCACACGAATTCAACGTTGCGGATATAATCGGAAACTATACCGAGCGTGCGGAAAAGCTCACCCGTATACTGTGGATACTCCAGATACCCGCAATGGTAATGCTTGCATTCTATCTGTTCATGGTATCTCAGCTGAACGTTGACAGAGAGCGCAACGAGATTGCCGTATTCAAGAGCCGTGGCGCAAGCTCGTGGCAGATATTCGGTATGTATGCCGCAGAGTCGGGCATACTCGGTATTGTGACGCTTGTGGTCGCTCCGTTCATCGGACTTGTGCTGTGTCAGTTCCTCGGAGTATCAAACGGATTTTTAGAGTTCGTTAACCGCACAGGAATTGCCGCAAAGATAACCGGAATAAGCATTATTTACGCACTGCTTGCGGTAGTGGTATTCTTCCTTACCACAATGATACCGATTATCCCTGCGTCAAAGCTGACTATCGTACAGTATAAGCAGAGCAGGACAAAGGTCGTAAAGATGTCGCTGTGGGAAAAGTGCGGTGTCGATATTGTACTTCTTGCGGTGTCATTCGGCTTCCTTTACTTCTACACAACCAACATCACAAATTCTATAGCTGAGGGTACTTTTGAAGCGACAGGCGAGCTTGACCCGCTTCTGTTCATATTCTCAACGCTTATGATACTGGGCTTCGGTCTGCTGTTTATCCGTATCTATCCGTATCTTTTAAGGCTTGTGTATTATGTACTGCGTCCGTTCTGGACACCCTCACAGTATATGGCTATAACCACCGTGTGCCGTTCACAGGGCGGCAAGGAACGTTTCCTTATGCTGTTCCTTGTAATGACCTTCTCATTCGGTCTGTTCTCTGCAAATACAGCGAGAGCTATAAACAACAATATAAGCGACAGGATTTATTATGAGAACGGCGCAGATGTCGTAATGACGGAATACTCGCTTTCGACCTCGGAGGAGGGCGGCTCAAGCGCCTATGTCGAAACCGACTTTTCACGTTATGAGGCGCTTGACGGTGTGGAGATTGCCACAAGAGTTCTTGTGAACGATAATGTAAAGCTGAGAATTGCAAACAAGAATGTTGCAGATCTTACGCTTATGGCAATAGAGCCTGATAAATTCGCACAGACGGCGTGGTTCAGAAACGATCTTCTGCCTATCCACTGGTGGAACTACTGCAACGCTCTTGTAGAGAGCCGTTCCGGCGTTATAATTTCAAGAGGACTTGCGGAAAAGTCGAATGTTTCGCAGGGCGATGTAATCTCGTTAAAGTGGGGCGGAAACGACAGCCTTGATACCACTGTTATGGCTATAGTTGACTACTGGCCCGGACTTAACCCCAACGAGTGTGACTTTGCGGTAATGAATTATAATTATGTAAGGGCGAGAACAGAGCTTGAGCCTTATCAGATATGGCTGAAGATGAAAGACGGCGCAACAAGCGAGGCTCTTTACAAGAGTATAGAGGAGTCTATGCTGCCGCTCGAAAGCGTGAAGGACAGCTCACAGATGCTGATAAGCGAAAAGACGGATCCTTCACTGCAGGGTATGAACGGTGCGCTGACGCTCGGATTTATAATCATAATGGTAATGACTATAATCGGCTTCCTTATTTACTGGATACTGTCCATAAAGGGCAGGACGCTGCAGTTCGGTATTTTAAGGGCTATGGGTGTGTCATTCGGTGAGATAATAGGAATACTGGGATATGAACAGCTTCTGGTATCGGGCGTTTCAATAATCTGCGCATTTATCATAGGCGGAGTTACAAGCGACCTGTTTGTACCGCTGTTCCAGTATATGTATAATGTAAACGAGCAGATACCGCCGTACAGAGTAGCGGCAATGCAGGCAGACTACATTAAGATGTATATACTTATTGCGATAATGCTTCTCGGAGGATTTGCGATACTCGGTGCTATTATCAGAAAGATAAATATCAACAAGGCACTGAAACTCGGCGAGGATTAATGCCGGTATAAAGGAGGAGTGTTTTTGGAGCTTGCTCTGGGAATATTCAAGAAAACACGTTTTTTGTTTGCACTGATCGCCGCAGGAGCGGCAGGTGTAGCAATAGTTACAAATAATAATACGGCTTATGTTATCTGCATAATCTTCATTGCGCTGACCATCGCTTCGGACGCAACCGTAATGGTGCTGAGCAGAAAGCTGAATATCCCGATAAAGTACCGTGAGAATTATTTCAGATTCGGCAAGAACAAAAAGGATAAGAAATAATGCAGAAGATACTGGGATATATAAGAAAAGCCGTACAGGATTTCGACCTTATACAAAAGGGTGACAAAATCGCAGTTGGAGTATCCGGCGGCAAGGACAGCCTTGTTCTGCTTGCCGGACTTGCGCAAATGAGAAGGTTTGCGGAGTTTGATTATGACATAACGGCTGTCACGATTGACCCCGGTTTCAACGGTGTGCCGAATAACTATGATGCGGTGGCAAGGCTTTGTGAAAAGCTGGATGTGCCTTTCAGCCTTGTTCATACGCAGATAGGCGAGATAGTATTCGACATAAGAAAAGAGCCTAACCCCTGTTCGCTGTGTGCGAATATGAGGAGAGGTGCGCTTCACGATGCGGCAAAGGCGGCAGGCTGTAACAAACTGGCGCTCGGACATAACAATGACGATGTTATCGAAACATTTATAATGAACCTGTTCAACGAGGGCAGGATAGGATGTTTTTCGCCTAAGACCCACCTTGACCGCAAGGATATAACGGTCATCCGACCGCTTGTGCTTGCACCGGAGTCACAGGTGTTATCCGCCTGCAACCGTAATAATCTTGAAATCGTGAAGTCGGTCTGCCCTGCGGATAAGACAACGTCAAGGCAGAAAACAAAAGAGTTTTTAAGGGATATGGAGCATAAGGACAAGGGCTTCAAACTCAGGATGTTCACGGCACTCAGGAAGAGCGGCGTGGACGGCTGGGGATACCCCGATAAATAAACAACAAGAGGTGACCGTACTTGGCTGTTAAAAGACAGACGCTGAATATTCCCGAGCAGGCATTGCAGGTGCTGAAAATGCTTGAACGTGCAGGTAACAAGGCGTATTTTGTCGGACAGTGTGTAGCTGAACTGCTGAGAGGCGGCTCGCCTATGGATTATGATATTATCACTACGGCGGACTTTAGCGAAATGCTGTATGTGTTCCGTGATATGCGGATAGTTTCGCAAAACGAGGATATGAGCAGTGTTATGGTGTCGTCGCTTGGACTTGTAATACAGGTGTCAAGCTATTGCGGCGAAATAAAGGACGGAAAAGCAGTCTATACCGACAATTACATTTTCGACCTTGTTCACCGTGATTTTTCCGCATTTGCAATCGCATACCATCCAAGAAAAGGATTCAGAGATCCGTTTGACGGTATGCCGTGCATAAAGGACGGCGTGATAACGCTGAAAGCAATAGGCGAATATCCCGTTGTGATGTGGCACGAAAACGATCTTGACGAAAACGAGCTGACGCTTAAACTCGAACCCAAGTCGAGCCTTGTTACAAACCCGTTCAATATGCTGACAGCACTTGAACTGCTCGGCGCAGAGAATTATGAGATCGACAGCGTTACAGCCGACGCAATAAAGGCGGACGCACCGCTTCTGCGTGAGGCGGATAAGCACGAGTTGTCAAGACGCTTTACAAAAATTCTTCTTACAAGAAATATTTCGGGCGTGATGGCTCGGTTTCCGGAGGTATTTTCTGCAATAGAGCCTGAATTGCTGAAAGCGCAGAGATATAAGGAAAGATATTATGACAGCACGCTGTGGGAGCATATTTCCAAAAGCGTTGAGTTTGCGCCTCCGCAGGCTGATATACGGTATGCTATGCTGTTCCACAATGTCGGCATTCCCGATTGCAGATGCCATGATTCGCACGGCAACACATTCTTTTACGGTCACGGGGAGTACGGCAGGATAACAGCGGCGAATTTCTTTGAAAAGTACAGGGTGGAACTTAAACTCCGCAGTGACACGGATATGCTGATAGAATCGCACGACATAAGTATCACGGAGGACAGGACGGCTGTTAAAAGGCTGCTTTGTGAGTATTCTCACGAGGAACTTAAAAAGCTGATAAAGCTCCGTATAGCTGATGATACGGCGAAGCCTACGGTGCATGAGGGCGTTATAGCAATGTACCGCAGAACATTGACAATGCTTGAAGATATAATTGCGTCCGGCGAATGCTACAGTATATCACAGCTTGCCATAAAAGAAAACGATCTTATCACGCATCGCCTTGTCGCAAACAAGGCACAGGCGAGAGCTGTTATAGAGTCGCTGTATGAAGCGGTGCTGGCTGAGCCGTCGCTGAACGTTGCTCCGATACTGCTTGATATGGTGAGAAAAAGTGTGCGCCGCTGAAAAAGGTATGCTTACGAAAGGATTGATGGTATGCAGAACTGTTGCCTCTGGATAGGCGGAGTAAAGGTATCCGACCTTGACGGTATCAGGGACAATTTCAATATAACCGATGTTAAAGGCTATTATCTCGGCGGCAGACTTGCTGACTGGCTAAGGCTCGGAGGCTATGATAACGAAGCGGCAAGAATTGATAACATCGACAGAAACGGCGACGTGGACAAGGCTCTTGAGGATATATTCACAGGAACAAATGAAGAAGCTGAATGCGAAAATAACAGCGGTGAGTACGGCGGTTATCATTTCAAGACGGTGACACCTCCGTTTTTAAAGCGTGAAGCAGGAACAGTTGTTTTATCGGCAGACGGTTCGTTCAGACTTCCCGTTATGACGGGAAGCGGTTCGTTTGCCGGTTCTTTTACGGCATCTTCGTTTGCAGGTTCGTTCGGTTCTTATAAGCATCAATATGAATACGAATATGAGTACGGCTCGGGTAAAACGAGTTTCGGCTCGTTCAATATCGGCAGTTTTGATATAACAAGTTTTCTTTCGGGCAGTTTTTCCTATGACGAACTGTGCGTGGGCGGCAGCTTTACGCCTAAGGCGCTTATGCTTTTCTTCTCATCCGAACCGCTTAACCGCTACGGATACGGGATACACCTTATATGAACGGATTCCATTCATTTTCATCGGCGGCTTTTTTCGCCAAGAATCCGGGTAAGAAGCTCACTATGAGCCTACCCGACATATACTGCACAGTGATTTCGGCTTTGCAATGGCGCAAGAACGGCAACAGCATAACTATGCTTACCGACAGCGCAGGAGCAGAGCTTTTTTCCGCTCTCGGCATAAACGATATATGGAACGATATAAAGGTTGTCATTCCCGACGATCTTGACGGGATAGATCCTGTTATGTTCTGGGCAGGAGGAAAGCTGATTGCTTTACAGCAGTTTCCTGCACCGTGCGCAATGATAGATACGGATTTTATCGTGTGGGAGGATCCGCCGTTTGAGGATAAGATAATTGCGGCACACGAGGAGGAGCTTATGCCGTCCGTCTACCCCGATGTTTCATCGTTCAGGCTGAAAGGCAAGGTGCTTGACGAGGGACTTGATTATACAACGTTACCGCTCAATACGGCATTTTTGTATATTCCCGATGAGGATTTCAAGCAGTATTACACATCACGCTCCATAGCATTTATGAAGTCGGCAGTGTACGGCGGAGATTATCTTACCTATATGGTATTCGCAGAACAGAGATTGCTCCCTATGCTTGCAAAAAGGTGCGGCATCGGATACACAACGCTTCTTGACAAGGACAGGCTATTTTTGCCGCAGAATAAGTTTACTCACCTTTGGGGTGCAAAGCAGAAAATGCGTGATGACAAGGCACAGCTTGACAAGTTCTGCGAGCGGTGCAGGGAAAGGATAAGAAAATCATACCCCGAGTATGAATATATTATCGGGAATATCGAAAGAGCAGAAAAATAAGCTGTATACTACGGGCATCCGCAGTATACAGCTTTTATCATTTATCATTATATCCGATTATCTTTATCAGTCGTATATCCGTATATCCGTATGCACTCATAGGATAATCAACTCTGTCGGTTGTATTGCTGTTAATGAGAAGATCGACAACGTTGCCGTCATCGTCATATATTACCTTTGATACTATCACGCTGTGGTGTGCCCAGCCGTCAACTACATACTGGATAATATCACCGGGCTGTGCGGAGAAAATATTACCGTCTGTTTCGGCTACTATTCCCTTGCCCGTATTCTTGCTGCAGTATTCGTAAAAATATTCCGTACCCGACCACGACCCCGACCTTCCTGTAGGAAGTTCGGAAAGGTCGCTTTCATCGTCAAACCATTTCCACTGCTCACTGCCGCTCCAGTCCATAGGAATTCCCGAAGCAAACAACGACTGCGAAACGTAGTTCTGGCAATTTCCACCGTATACGGCATAGTCGCTGTAAGCAGGGTTTCTGACTACGCTTTCGCCGTTTACCCATTTGTATGAATAAGCAACGGCTTTGTCACGGTCGTAGCTGTGCTTTGCGGTCTTTGAGGCTTTGAAGCTGTCAGGATCGGCGTTATAGTCCGCAAGCATCTGCTCCTGCTCGTTTACGTTGCTCTCTGCTTCCGCCTTGAGCTTTTTGAGAATGCCCGAATACATTTTATCGAAATCAAGGTTGTCTGGTATTTTCATATCCTTGAGATAATATTCTTCATAATCATACCCGAGATAACTCATTACACGTTCTTCTATGAGCAGGTTTACATCGGTATCATCCGCCAGAATGTCAAACTTGTATTTCCCGTCTGTGCCTTTGGAAATCTGTGCCTCGACTTCCATACCGCAGGACTCGGCGGGGGTATCGCATATTGTGAACGCAACCTTTTCGCTTATGGTATAGTTTATCGTGTAAACGCCCTTTTTCACGGTTGCGCTTTCAACGTTTATCACAAATGAAGCCTCGTCATAGCAAAGATCGGCAGAGCGGCACTGCCTTGCATATATCAGATATTGCAGCGAGGTATTGCAGAAACCTGCGTACAGCCTGCCGTATGTACTGTCGGTGTTGAAATACTGCGACAGCGGGCTGTATTTCAGTTCACCTGCGTATTCGTATTTGTCCGAGGTGTAGTTGAGCAACAGTTGTTTTATCTCATCGGGGAGCTTTACGCTGTCGGCTGTTGTGACATTTCCGCTTATAAGAGCAATTTTTTCGGGCTCGGCAATGTCATTCACAGCAACAGCATAGGCAGTAGTAGCGGTGGTTTCGCTTTCCTGCACCGATGAAGCGCTGTCTGCGTCAATTTGCTTTTCGATATTTAATAAGGTCAAAAACGCACCGATCGTGACCGCCGCCGCAATTCCTATCAGGGCGAGCTTTTGCGGCTTTGAGCTTTTTCGCCTGTATCGTCTTTTTCTGTACAATGTATATTCTCCGTTTCTGTTCTTCCGTCATATTTATTATATTCTTTGAAACGCAGGTTTGCAATAGCAGCATCTCCGTTTTTAATATGATACATCCGCAACCTTAAACAAACCTTAGCCCTGCCTGCTCTGATATTTGTCAAAGTGCATAGGTATAAACTGCGTTTTGATGAACTATGCACAAAAAGCACGATATTTAATTGACTTTGATATGCAATTGTGATAAAATCAATAGTATAAACAGCAGAATAACGTTTTGCTGTCTTAAAATTGCATATTACATAAAACAGGAGCAGACAAATGAATTACTGGAACAAAGAAATCGAATGTGCGCCGAGAAGCGAGATAGAGGCGTTACAATCCTACAGACTTTCACGCACAATAAGACGTGTATATGAAAATGTTGCACCTTATCGTAAGAAGATGGACGAGGCAGGAGTAAGACCCGAGGATATAAAATCTATCGCAGATTTGTCAAAGCTGCCTTTTACGACAAAGCAGGACCTCAGAAACAATTACCCCTACGGTATGTTTGCCGTACCAAGCTCAGAGGTCGTAAGAATACACGCATCATCGGGTACAACAGGCAAGCAGACAGTTGTCGGCTATACGGCTCATGATATTGAGGTGTGGGCTGAATGCGCCGCAAGAGCGCTTACCAATATCGGCGGAACAAAGGACGATTATGTTCAGGTCTGCTACGGTTACGGATTATTCACAGGCGGTCTTGGTATGCACTACGGAACAGAAAAGCTCGGTGCTACCGTTATTCCCGCATCGGCAGGAAACAGCCTGCGTCAGCTTGAAATGTTCAGGGATTTCGGTACTTCTATAATCTGTATGACCCCTTCATACGCTATAAGCCTTATAGAGCTTATGCACGAAAAGGGCTTCAAAAAAGAGGATTTCAATCTCAAGGCAGGTCTGTTCGGCGCAGAGCCGTGGACAGACGAGATGAGAAAGCAGATAGAGGACGGACTCGGAATCAATGCCTACGACATTTATGGACTGTCGGAAGTAATGGGTCCCAGCGTGTCTGCCGAATGTCAGTATAAATGCGGTATGCACATCTGCGAGGACCACTTCATAGCAGAGGTCATCGACCCCGATACGCTTGAGGTATTACCCGCAGGTCAGCAGGGCGAGCTTGTATTTACCTGTATAACAAAGGAGGCACTGCCTCTTATCAGATACAGGACAAGAGATATAGCTACTCTTATCTATGATAAGTGCGAGTGCGGAAGGACGCATATCAGAATGCTGAAGCCACAGGGCAGAACAGACGATATGCTTATCATCAGAGGCGTTAATGTATTCCCGTCACAGATCGAATCGGCACTGCTGTCGGTTGACGAAAAGGCTACCAACTACATGCTGGTCGTTGACAGAGTGAATAATCTTGATACCCTTGAAATTCAGCTTGAAACCCGTCCGGATATGTTCGGCGACGGCGTAAAGACGCTTGAAAACTACACAAAAAGGGTAAAAACGGCGATAGATTCCGCTATCGGCGTAGGAATCAATGTAAAGCTGCTTGAACCGAAGACCCTTGCACGCTCAATGGGCAAGGCTGTAAGAGTTCAGGATAACAGGGCTATAAAGAACAAGTTTGAAAAGAAATAATTTGGAGGAGGTACAGTATGTATATTGATCAGATTTCGGTTTTCGTTGAAAACAAAAAAGGCAGACTTGCAGGTATTATGGAGGTACTGAACAAGGCAGGCATCGACATAAGAGCAATGACTATTGCGGATACGGCGGACTTCGGCATACTGCGTATGATAGTAGATGATACCGACAAGGCACTTGAGGCACTGAAGGATGACGGCTGTACAGCGGCTGTTACAAAGGTCATCGCATTCACTATCCCAGATGTTTCGGGAGCGTTATATAACGTTATGGGCAAGATAAATGCCTGCGGAATAAACGTTGAGTATATGTACTCTGTAATGGGTAAGGTTGCAGGCAGAGCAGATATTGTTATCCGTGTCGAAGATGTTGAGAAGGCATCTAAGGTGCTTATCGACAACGGTGTAACTCTTATTGAAAAGAAAGACCTCTGCAAGTAAGCGATAAGCAGAATATTTTCCGCTCCGGTGCATATTGACCGGGGCGGATTTTTTGTATACGGCAGACAATTATGCATTGCGTTACGGCAAAAACTGTTATATAAATTTTACATTTCCGCTATTGACAAAAACATATAGCTGTGCTATACTCAAACCATAGGAAACGGTAGTTACCGCTGACGGATAACCGTGAATCAACACGGGTGCTGTAACTGCCTGCCCGCCGAATCAAGCGGACACCTTATGCCGACCGTCTGGGCAGTCCGAATAGGGCTGCTTTTTGTTTTGTATGCGGAAAAATATTCCGCTGAAAAGCAGCAAACGTGTATTGCGATTATTCGCAGGAAGGAAAGGTAAAATTATGGGAAACACAACTGACCTCAGCGTTCGCTTCAAGGATTACTGGGACGGATTCAAGCCCGGTGAATGGCAGGATGGTATTAATACCCGTGACTTTATAATGACAAACTTCACGCCTTACTCAGGCGGACCGGAGTTCTTATGCGGTCCTACCGAGCGCACAAAAGCGCTTAACGCAAAGCTTGGAGAGCTTTTCAAAAAAGAGCGTGAAAACGGCGGTGTACTGGATATAAACACAGAGGTGGTATCATCTCTCTGCAATTATCCTGCGGCATATCTTGATAAGGAAAACGAGCTTATCGTTGGCTATCAGACAGACGCTCCGCTTCGCAGAGGCGTAAATCCTTTCGGCGGTATCAGAATGGCGAGAGGTGCGTGCGAGGCTTACGGCTACAAGCTGTCGCAGAGCGTTGAAGAACACTTTGAGTACCGTACAACACATAATGACGGCGTATTCAGAGTTTATACAGACGAGATGAAGCTTGCACGTCATATAGGCATAATTACAGGTCTGCCCGACGCATACGGCAGAGGAAGAATAATCGGCGACTACCGCAGGGTAGCGCTTTACGGTGTCGACTATCTTATAGAGCAGAAACAGCTTGACAAGAAAAAGGTCGGAGAAAACATAATGGACGTAGATACGATCCGTCTTTCCGAGGAACTTTTCCAGCAGATCAGCTTCCTGAAGAAGATGAAGGAAATGGCGGCTATGTACGGCTATGACATCAGTATGCCCGCAAAGAATACGAGAGAAGCTATCCAGTGGACATACTTTGCTTATCTTGCATCTATAAAAGAGCAGAACGGTGCGGCAATGTCGCTCGGCAGAACATCGACCTTCTTTGATATTTACGTTGAGCGTGATATGAAAAGAGGCATTCTTACAGAAGAGCAGGCGCAGGAGCTTATAGACGATTTCGTAATGAAGCTGCGCAGTGCAAGACATCTGCGTACTCCCGAATATAACGAGCTTTTCGGCGGCGACCCGATGTGGATAACAGAAAGCGTCGGCGGTGTGAACAACAGCGGTGTTCCTCTGGTCACAAAGGGCAGCTACAGAATGCTGAACACCCTTTATAACCTCGGTTCTTCACCCGAGCCTAACCTTACTATACTGTGGTCTGAAAGACTTCCCGAACCTTTCAAGAAGTTCTGTGCAAAGCTGTCTGTCCCCCATGCGCATCGGCAAGCAGATGCAGTTCTTCGGTGCAAGATTCAACCTGCCTAAACTGTTGCTCCTCGCTATAAACGGCGGCTACGATAATGTAACAGGCATGAAGATAGGTCCTCAGATGGAGCCTTTACAGGGCGACAAGCTTGACTATTACGAGGTAAGAGGCAGACTTGACGTTTACCGTGAGTGGCTGTGCAAGCTGTATGTGAATACGATGAACGTTATCCACTATATGCACGACAAGTACGCTTACGAAAAGACGCAGATGGCTCTGCACGATACAGACGTTGACAGAATGATGGCATTCGGCATTGCGGGACTGTCTGTAATGGCTGACTCGCTCAGTGCCATAAAATATGCCGATGTAAAGCCTATCCGTGACGAAAACGGTTATATAATTGACTTTGATACAAAGGGCGATTTCCCGAAGTTCGGCAATGACGACAACAGAGTAGATAAAATAGCTCAGAACATAATCCAGAGAGTGTCCACCGAGCTTCGTAAGAATCCGACCTACAGAAACGCTCGTCATACCCTTTCGGCACTTACGATAACATCAAACGTAGTATACGGCAAGAAAACAGGCTCAACTCCCGACGGAAGAAAGAAGGGCGAGCCTTTCGCACCCGGTGCAAACCCGATGCACAACCGTGAAACAAACGGTGCTATAGCTTCGCTGAATTCCGTTTCAAAACTCCAGTACGATTACTGCCGTGACGGTATTTCAAATACATTCTCTATAGTTCCCGATGCGCTCGGAAAGACGGACGAGCAGAGAGTGGAAAACCTTGTTGCCGTACTTGACGGTTACTTCTCAAATTATGCGCATCACCTCAACGTAAATGTTCTCAACAAGGAGATGCTCATTGAGGCGTATGAAAATCCTGAGGCTTATCCCAATCTTACCATCCGTGTATCAGGTTACGCTGTCAACTTCCACAAGCTGACAAAGGAACAGCAGAGAGAGGTCATCAGCAGAACGTTCCACACGGTGATGTAATATGGAGTGCAGATACAGTGCAATACAGACGCTCGGCACGCTTGACGGTCCGGGAGTGCGGTTTGTATTGTTCCTGCAGGGGTGTCCGCTCCGTTGCGGATACTGTCACAATCCCGAAACAAGAGATGCAAGCGGCGGAAAAACAGCCACCGTCAAAGACATTATGGAAAAGGTGCTGAGATGCCGTAATTATTTCGGCAAGAACGGCGGTATCACGGTATCAGGCGGAGAGCCGCTTATGCAGGCAAAATTCGTAACCGAGCTTTTTAAGGAATGTAAAAGGCAGGGTATAAACACCTGTCTTGATACATCGGGCTGTATAATGAACGATGACGTTACGGAGCTTCTCAAGGTTACCGACCTTTGTATGCTTGACATAAAGATGACAAATGACGAGGACTACAGGAAGTATATCGGTTGCTCCCTTGACGCACCGCTGAAATTTCTTGACAAGCTGACCGAAATGAACGTAAAAACGTGGATAAGACAGGTGACGGTATGCGGCGTAAATGACGATGATACGAATATCAAAAGGCTTAATGATATAATCGTCGGCACCTGCCTGAAAGCCGATGATTTTATCGGCAGATTCGACCCTTGCCGTCAAAAAAAGAATGGGGCAAGTAATAAGCTCCCGAATTTTCTGACAAAGGGTCAATCCGTCTATGTCCGGCATATTGATGTCGAGCAGGATTAAATCGGGCTGTCTTGCTAATTTTTGAAGTGCTTCATTTCCGCAATAAGCGGTCAACACCTCATATTGAGAAGAAAAATAACTCGCCATCATATCTACAATTCCCGGTTCATCATCAACAATAAGAAGCCTTTGTTTCATGCTATCATCTCCATTTGCAATTCATAATATTTATCGTAACAGCCAAATCTCAAAAAACGCTCAAACTTTTGCCGTCAGGAAAGTATAAAATCAATAGACTGATAAATTTATTATAATATTACTCTGCTGATACAGCCAGTCCGTAAATTCTTTCGGGCTGGCTGTCTTTTCTTTTACAGCCTTTTTTCTCTTCAATGCTTCTTTCTTGAACGCTTCAAAAGCAGTCA
>OLXR01000525.1_pt1 | contig 16242 bp, 14 predicted proteins | sample 1673941 | NCBI WGS metagenome assembly OLXR01 (sample SAMEA103958134, study PRJEB25191) | human gut metagenome
TCACCCACTTATGAGCAAGCTCATATGGGCTTAGACCTTTTGACCCTGGCATCATATAATATGCTGGCTATATAGAAATAGTATATACGAAGTCCGCCGAAAAGGGAATATGAATATTTTGTGTAAAGGCTTTACGAACGGAATGTTTCGTGTTATTATAAGTAGTATTAAAAACTACATAGTATGGTTTTTAAAAAATGAAAATAATTGTAACTATTCAGTGCCGCATTCGCAGAATGACTCTTTCGGAGACATAATTTTGAATAGCTGCAATCAATCATATGGAGATAGATAATATGAGTTATAAAATTGTAGTAGACAGCTGTTGTGAATTGCCGGAAGAATATTTGCAGGATCCCCGGTTCGAGATCGTGCCCCTGGGACTGGAAGTAGGAGATTACCAGATCCAGGATGATGAGAACTTCAATCAGGCGGAATTTCTGAAAAAGGTGGCAGAGTGTCCGAAATGTCCCAAGTCGGCATGCCCTTCCCCAGAGCGTTTCAGGGAAGCCTACCACACAGAAGCGGAGCATGTGTATGTGATCACATTATCCTCCCACCTCAGCGGCAGCTATAACAGTGCGGTGCTGGGAATGAATTTATATCGGGAAAAATACGGAAAGAAACAGATCCACATCATTGATTCCGAATCCGCCAGCTGTGGTGAGACCCAGATCGTGAAGAAGCTGGTAGAACTGGAAGAGCAGGGCCTTTCCTTCGAAGAAATCGTGAAGCAGATCGAAGAGTTCCGCAGCAATGTGCATACCTATTTTGTACTGGATAATCTGGACACTCTGCGCAAGAATGGCAGACTGACAGGTGTAAAGGCACTGGTGGCATCTACTTTAAGCATCAAGCCGATCATGGCCGGAGACAAGGGCAGTATCGTGCAGAGAGGCCAGAGCGTCGGCATGAAGAAAGCACTCCGAAGAATGGCGGAGATCGTTCTGGAAGAGGCAGGGGATACGAAGGAACGTTTCCTGATGATCACCCACTGCAATGCTCCTGACCGCGCCGAGACCATGAAGAAGCTTCTTATGGAAAAGGCAGAGTTCAAAGGATGCCTGATCATGGACACCCGCGGTGTCAGCAGCATGTACGCCAACGATGGCGGCGTGATCGTGACGGTGTAAAAAGATTAATATCATAGGCAATATAGCTCCGGCGGATTAGCCTGTCATTTTTTGTTTCTGACAGCCTGTTCCGCCTGGGCTATTTTTTTCACAAAAAGCAAATATAGAGGGTATTTTATGAAAAACAGAATTTGAGAGAGCGGTGCCATGAATCTGGCAGAATAAGAAATTAAAATGTAAGAGCTTACATACACATCAGACAAACGTCCTCATGCATATTCCACAAAAAGATAGATAAAAAATTAACTTTTCTAAAAACTATTGATAGTTTTTATTATTTAGGATACAATTGCACATATACAAAAATCAGTAGCCGACAAGAAACGGCTGTTTTTTTAAAAACAAAATGTAAGCACTTACACTGCGCAACAGGCAGCCAGCTCAGGTGGCCAATGCCATAGTACGTGTCAGTAAAACACCGCGCCCGCAGACGGAGAGCAGCACGCCATAGCCGTTGCCGGCAGCGCCCGTGGCGCAGGGCATAAAAGTAACGCAGGCATCAGCCCGCAGAATGGAGAAGATTATGAGCCGATTGAAGATAGCTACCCCGAATAAAGCACAGCTTACGGTGGAACGCCTGTACAAAGATCTGGAGAGAAGAATTATCGCCAGCCCGCCCGGATTATGTCCGGTGGACCTGCAGCTTTCTTTTCTGAAAATGTGTCATGCCCAGACCTGTGGTAAATGTGTGCCCTGCCGTGTGGGACTGGGGCAGTTGCAGAACCTGATGGAGGATGTATTGGCAGGCAAAGCCACCCTGAAGACACTGGATCTGATCCGGGATACCGCTTCCGACATTGTGGACTCCGCTGACTGTGCCATCGGTTACGAGGCGGCCCATATGGTACTGGCCGGACTGGAAGGCTTCCGTGAGGATTATGTCTATCACATTGAACATGGGGGAAAATGTTCCTGCCATATTACCCAGCCGGTTCCCTGTGTGGCGCTGTGCCCTGCAGGTGTGGATATCCCCGGTTACATAGCACTGGTGAAGGAAGAGCGTTATGCGGATGCCGTGAAGCTGATCCGCAAGGACAATCCTTTCCCCACCGCCTGTGCCCTGATCTGTGAGCATCCCTGTGAGGCAAGATGCCGCCGCAACATGATCGATAGTGCCATCAATATCCGCGGCCTGAAGCGTATGGCAGTGGACAATGCCAGAGCCAACACGGTTCCCGTGCCTGAGAAAGCGGAGAGCACCGGTAAAAAAGTAGCAATCATCGGCGGAGGCCCCGGCGGACTGTCTGCGGCATATTATCTGGAGCTGATGGGACACCATGCCGTGGTATTTGAGGAAAAGAGCAAGCTGGGCGGTATGCTGCGCTACGGAATTCCCAACTATCGTTTCCCAAGAGAACGCTTACAGGAGGACATTGACACTATTCTGTCCACCGGAGTGGAAGTGAAATTGAACACCAGAGTCGGCAACGGCGAAGGTGAGATTTCTTATAATAAGCTGCACGAAGAATACGATGCAGTCTATATTGCCATCGGTGCCCATACGGATAAAAAGATCGGTATCGAGGGAGAGGATGCCAACGGTGTCATGTCTGCAGTGGAAATGCTGCGCCGCATCGGTGACGATGACATGCCGGACTTCAAGGACAAGACCGTAGTCGTAGTCGGCGGCGGTAACGTAGCCATGGACTGTACCCGTTCCGCCATTCGTCTGGGCGCGAAAAAGGTGGGAATTGCCTACCGCAGAAGACAGACCGATATGACGGCGCTTCCTGAAGAAGTGGAAGGCGCCATCGCAGAGGGCGCAGAGCTTTACAGCCTGAAAGCACCTCACAAGATCGAAGCCGACGAGAACGGCAATGTGACGGCTCTGTGGGTAGAACCTCAGATCATCGGCCCCATCGATGCCTGGGGACGAGCCCGTCCGATCCAGGCGGATGTGCCTCTCCTTCGAATCCCCTGTGATATCGTCGTGGTGGCCATCGGTCAGGGTATCGAGACCCGTCATTTCGAGGAGGCGGGTCTCTCCGTAAAACGAGGCACCATTACTGCCATGAGTGACAGTGAAGTCAAGGATGTCCACGGTGTATTTGCCGGTGGTGACTGTGTGACCGGTCCGGCTACCGTCATCCGTGCCATTGCCGCCGGAAAAGTAGCTGCAGCCAATATCGATGAATATCTGGGTTACCACCATGTAGTACCCTGTGATGTGGAGATCCCGCCGGTATCCTACGAGGACAAGGAACCCTGCGGACGGATCCAGCTGAGTGAAAAGGAAGCCGGAGAGCGCAAGACGAATTTCGATGCATTTGAATGCGGCATGACGAAGCAGGAAGCCTGCCAGGAAGCGGGCAGATGTTTACGCTGCGATAAATACGGCTACGGAAGCTTAAAGGGCGGCCGAGCTGCCATCTGGTAAAAAGAGGAGCAAACAATGGGCGAGAAAATGATAAACCTTACAATAGACGGCGTGCAGCTGCAGGTCCCGGAGGGAACCAGCGTCATGAGCGCGGCAGCAGGCGTGGGAATCGAAGTACCGCATCTGTGCTTTTTAAAAGACATCAATGAGATCAGTGCCTGCAAGGTCTGCGTGGTGGAAGTGCAGGGAAAAAGCAAGCTGATCACAGCCTGCAACAGCCCGGTGGAAGAGGGAATGGTAGTGTATACCAATTCTCCGAAGGTACGCCGTGTGCGCAAGACAAATGTGGAACTGATCCTGTCCCAGCATGATTGTCACTGTGCCACCTGCGTCAGAAGCCGTAACTGTAATTTACAGCAGATTTCCAACGATCTGGGAATTCTGGAAGTACCTTTTACCGAGGAGGTTCCCGAGACACCCTGGGATCATTCTTTCCCTCTGATCCGGGATTCCAGAAAATGTATTAAATGTATGCGCTGTGTACAGATCTGCGATAAAGTCCAGGCCATGCATGTCTGGGATGTACAGAACACCGGATCCCGTACCACAGTAGATGTGGCGGATAATAAGACCATCGATTGCTCCGACTGTACACTGTGTGGACAGTGTATTACCCATTGTCCTACCGGAGCATTGCGGGAACGGGACGATACATACAAGGCTTTCGAGGCACTGGCGGATCCCGAGAAGGTCACAGTAGTCCAGGTGGCACCGGCGGTAAGAACCGCATGGGGAGAGGAACTGGGACTGAATGCGGAGGAAGCTTCCGAGGGCAAAATGGTGGCAGCGCTGAAGCGCATCGGTTTTGACTATGTATTTGATACCAACTTCGCAGCGGATCTGACGATTATGGAAGAGGGAAACGAACTGCTGGAGCGGCTGGGCAATTCCCGGAAATACGCATGGCCCATGTTTACCTCCTGCTGTCCCGGCTGGGTAAGCTTCGTGTCCAAGAAGTATCCGGAGTATCTGCGGAATTTGTCCACGGCAAAATCCCCCCAGCAGATGTTCGGTGCCATGGCGAAGACTTATTTTGCACAGAAGAAAGGGATTGATCCCAATAATATCTGCTGTATCTCCATCATGCCCTGCGTATCCAAGAAGAGAGAAGCTTCTCTTTCTTATATGAAGAGCGCCGGAGCCGGACAGGATGTGGATATTGTACTGACCACAAGAGAATTCGTGCGGATGATCCGTGCCGAGCATATCAATACCCGGTTCTTAAAGGAGCAGGCTTTTGATTCTCCTCTGGGAGAAAGCACTGGTGCCGGAGTGATCTTCGGCGTCACCGGCGGTGTCATGGAGGCAGCACTTCGTACCGCATATGCAATAGTGGAAGGCAAGAATCCGGAAGCAGATGCTTTCCGGGCAGCCCGGGGAAGAGACGGCAGAAGAGAAGCAGACTTCACACTGGGAGATCAGACCTTACATACCTGTACTGTCAGTGGACTGGCCAATGCGGAGAAGCTGATGGAGGACATTAAGGCAGGAAGGGTATCCTATGATTTCGTGGAAGTCATGGCATGCCCCGGTGGTTGTGTCGGAGGCGGCGGACAGCCCATCCACGACGGATGCGAATTCGCGGAGCGGCGCGGAGGCACCCTGTACCGTCTGGACAGTGAGAGAAAGCTTCGCTTCTCCCATGAGAACCCCGAGGTACAGAAGGCCTACGAAGAGTTCCTGGGCAAGCCCCTCAGCCGCACCGCCCATAAGCTTTTGCATTCCGAACACGTGAACGAACTGTACTTTGAAACACATAACTACTTGTAATACCAGGTGACCGATTCAGCCGCAGGGCATGCTTGCATGCGCCTGCGGCTGAATCAGGGAACCGCCCAAACATGAGGAAGAAGCGATTTGCGAAGCAAATCAGCGGAATCCGAATGTTTGCAAGACCCTATTGACATTTTTTCACACAGGGTCTATACTGTGTATAGTTTAAAGATGATTACTAGAGTAAGAGTGGACGCGCGCCACTCTTTCTTGTTGTTGTAACGACAGCTCATATCAGTAAAGGAGGGCCTACATGTCCAAACGAGAGGACTACGAAAACAGAACCGAAGAACTGCTGACGCCCATCGCAGAAGTAAGTCAGGTGGAGATCTACGATGTGGAGTATGTAAAAGAAGGCAGTGACTACTATCTGAGAGCTTACATCGACAAGCCGGAAGGTGTGAACATTCTGGATTGCGAGAATGTCAGCAGAGCATTATCCGAAGCTCTGGACAAGGCTGATTTCATTCCGGATGCTTATATTCTGGAAGTCAGCAGCCCGGGACTGGGTAGAACGCTGAAAAAGGATAAGCATTTGCAGAAGAGCATCGGTGAAGAAGTAGAGATCAAGCTGTTCAAGCCCATTGACAAATGCAAAGAGTTTTCTGGCATTCTGGAGAGCTTCAATGCAGATAACATTACGATCACGGAAGACGGCAGCCCGAGAACTTTTGCCAGAGCAGACATTGCCCTGATCCGTCTTGCATTAGATTTTTGATACTATTCAGAGCCAAAGGGCGAAGGAATAGTGATAGCTTGTAGAATAAGAAGAAACCATACACTAAGAAAAGGCGAAAGCCGGAATGGAGGAAATGATGAATAAGGAATTAATGGAGGCACTGGACGTTCTGGAGAAGGAGAAGGAGATCAGCAAGGAGACCTTGTTTGAAGCCATCGAGAACTACACGATATATTAGAACAGGAAAAAAATATCAGCAAAGAGACTTTACTTGAGGCAATCGAGAACTCACTGATCACTGCATGCAAGAACCATTTTGGAAAGGCTGACAATGTCCATGTGGAGATTAATAGAGAGACCTGCGATTTTCTGGTATATGCTGAGAAGGAAGTCGTTCCCACGAAGGATGATGTGGAGGATGACTGCCTGCAGATTGCTCTGGAGGATGCACAGGAGATCTCCAAGAGAGCACAGGTGGGCGACATGATCCATGTGGAGATCAAGTCCAAGGAGTTCGGCCGTATCGCTACCCAGAATGCCAAGAACGTGATCTTACAGAAGATCCGTGAGGAAGAGAGAAGCGTGATCTACAACCAGTACTACGAGAAGGAAAAGGATGTTGTGACCGGCGTAGTACAGCGTTATGTAGGCAAGAACATCAGCATCAATCTGGGTAAGGCAGATGCCATGCTGACCGAGAACGAGCAGGTAAAGGGCGAAGTATTCAAGCCCACCGAGCGTATCAAGGTTTACATTGTGGAAGTAAAGAACACCCCGAAGGGACCCCGCATCAATGTCAGCCGTACCCATCCGGAACTGGTAAAGAGACTGTTCGAGTCCGAAGTTACCGAGATCAAGGACGGTACCGTAGAGATCAAGAGCATTGCCAGAGAGGCAGGAAGCCGTACCAAGATCGCTGTATGGAGCAATAACCCCAATGTAGATGCTGTCGGCGCCTGTGTAGGTATGAATGGTGCCCGCGTCAATGCTATCGTGGAAGAGCTGCGCGGTGAGAAGATCGATATCGTGAACTGGGATGAGAACCCCGGTAACCTGATTCAGAATGCACTTTCTCCTGCCAAGATCGTAGCAGTATTTGCAGATCCCGATGAGAAGACCGCAAAGGTAGTCGTACCCGATTATCAGTTGTCTCTGGCTATCGGTAAGGAAGGTCAGAACGCAAGACTGGCAGCAAGACTGACCGGCTACAAGATCGACATCAAGTCCGAGACTCAGGCCAAGGATGCTCCCGGCTTCCGTTATGAGGACTATGTGGATGATTACGAAGATGATACCGTAGACGATTTTGATGGAGAGCAGGAATAATCAATGGCAAAAAAGATTCCACTGAGGCAGTGCGTAGGCTGCGGAGAAATGAAAGGCAAAAAAGAAATGCTGCGTGTCCTGAAAACGCCGGAAGATGAGATATGTCTGGATGCAACCGGCAAAAAAAACGGACGTGGTGCATATATATGCAGACAGAAGGAATGTCTGCAGAAAGCCCGGAAGAATAAAGGATTAGAACGTTCTTTCAAGATGAGTATTTCTCCTGAGGTATATGATACACTGGAAAAGGAGTTTGATCAGCTTGAAACAGAATAAGATTTATTCCCTTTTGGGACTTGCGATGAGGGGGCGTAACCTGGTAAGCGGTGAATTCCAGACGGAGGACGCTGTGAAAAAAGGTTCTGCCATGTTGGTGATCGTTGCAGAGGATGCATCGGCCAATACGAAAAAGTTGTTTCACGACAAATGTTCCTATTATGAAGTCCCGGTATATGAATATGGCACGAAGGAAGAACTCGGCTGGGCCATCGGCCGGAACTTAAGATCTTCGGTAGGTGTGTGTGATGCGGGACTGGCAGATGCACTCATCAAGCAATTGGAAGCGAATTTGCCCGGTTAGGCAGAATGGAGGAAAGCATGGCGAAAATCAAAGTACATGAACTCGCAAAAGAATTGGAACTACAGAGTAAGGATATATTAAGTTTTTTACAGGAAAAAGGAATTGAGGCAAAGGCAGCACAGAGCTCGCTGGAAGAGGATGCGGCAGCACTGGTACGCAACAGCCTCGGAAAGAAAAAAGCAGCTGCACCCGCAGCACAGAAAGCTCCGGTAAATACCGAAAACGCAAAGCCTGCTGAGGAAAAGGCTCAGGCACCCGCAGGGGAAGCAAAGGCTCAGGAAACGAAAGTTTCCGAGGAGACCAAATCTACTGAGGAGACGAAAAAGAAGAAAAAGATTATTTTCGTTAGCAACCCTCAGAATTCCAAGATGCCCGGACAGCGTCAGGGCGGTCAGAGTGGACAGAGTGGACAGGGACAGAGAAATGCAGGCGGACAGCGTCCGAATCAGGGCGGCAGATACCAGAACAATGGTTACCAGAATAATTCCTACGGCAACCGTGTTCAGGCACAGGCTCCCGTACGTCCCATCAAGCCGCTGACCCCTCCGTCTCCCACTCCCAGCGTGGCAATGGTACCCGGCAACCGTGGACAGCAGCCTGCGAAAAAGCCTCAGACACAGGCACCGGTAAAGGAGCAGGCAGTACAGAATACTGCAGCCGCACAGGCACCTCAGGCAGCACAGCCTGCACAGAATGTGGCACCGACCAGACCGGCAGACAGACCTCAGAACGGTAACCGTGACAACCGCGATAACCGTCAGGGCGGTTACGGTCAGAATAATCGTGACAACCGTGGACAGAACGAGCGTGGCCAGGGCGGTTACAACCGTGACAACAGAGACGGCAATCGTGACAATCGTCAGGGTGGCTACGGACAGGGTAACCGTCAGGGCGGACAGAATGGTAACAGAGGAGGTATGGGCAATGGCAGACCTCAGGGAGGCGGATTTAACAGACAGGGTCGTCCGGGTATGGAAGGCGGTCAGGGTGATCGCCGCGGTAACGGCAATGGTGAGCGCAGTTACGGCAATAACGGCCGCGACCAAAGAGGCAATGGCGGATCGGGTAATCGATTCGGAGATAACAGACAGAATAAGGGCTTCGCTCCGGAACCTGCAGGCAAGGATCTTGAGAAGAAGCGCGAAGATGAAAAGAGACGTTTCAGCCAGGAGAAGGACAACAAGCGTTCCAAGAAGGATCATATCTACGAGGACGAGGACGCGCTGAAGAACAAGCCCGGACGTTTCATCAAGCCGGAAAAGAAGAAGGAAGAGGTACAGGAAGAGCAGATCAAGGTGATCGTGCTGCCGGAATCCATTACCATCAAAGAACTGGCTGAGAAGATGAAGTTACAGCCCGCAGCCATCATCAAGAAGCTGTTCCTGGAAGGTAAGATTGTAACCGTGAACCAGGAGATCTCCTATGAAGATGCAGAGAACATTGCCATGGAATATGACATTCTCTGTGAAAAAGAGGTCAAGGTAGATGTCATCGAAGAACTGTTGAAGGAAGATGAAGAGGACGAGGCAGATCTGGTGGAGAGACCTCCCGTAATCTGTGTTATGGGTCACGTTGACCATGGTAAGACTTCCCTGTTAGACGCTATCCGTAAGACCAACGTAACCGATCGTGAGGCAGGTGGTATCACCCAGCACATCGGTGCTTATACTGTAAATGTGGGAGACCGTAAGATCACCTTCTTAGATACTCCCGGACACGAAGCATTTACCGCCATGCGTATGCGTGGTGCCAATGCGACCGATATTGCTATCCTGGTAGTAGCAGCGGACGACGGCGTAATGCCCCAGACCGTAGAGGCAATCAACCATGCAAAGGCAGCAGGTGTGGAGATCATCGTAGCAGTGAACAAGATCGATAAGCCCTCAGCCAACATTGACCGTGTAAAACAGGAGCTGGCAGAGTACGAGCTGATCCCCGAGGATTGGGGCGGAAGTACCGTATTTGCACCGGTATCTGCGAAGAGCGGAGAAGGTATCGACCAGTTGCTTGACATGATCCTGCTGACCGCAGATATCATGGAACTCAAGGCCAACCCCAAGAGAAAAGCAAGAGGTCTGGTCATCGAGGCAGAGCTGGATAAGGGACGCGGTCCCGTGGCTACCGTACTGGTACAGAAAGGTACCCTGCATGTGGGAGATTTCATTTCCGCAGGCGTGGCACACGGTAAGGTAAGAGCCATGATCGATGATAAGGGACGCAGAGTAAAAGAAGCAGGACCGTCTACCCCTGTAGAAATCCTGGGCCTGTCCGATGTTCCCAGTGCAGGTGAAGTATTCCTGGCACATGATAATGATAAGACAGCAAAATCCTATGCGGAGACCTATCTGGCACAGAACAAGGAAAAGATGCTGGAAGAGACCAAGGGCAGAATGTCCCTGGATGATCTGTTCAGCCAGATTCAGGAGGGTAATCTGAAGGAACTGAACCTGATCGTCAAGGCTGACGTACAGGGTAGTGTCGAGGCTGTAAAACAGTCCCTGATGAAGCTGTCCAACGAAGAAGTAGTAGTTAAATGTATCCACGGCGGCGTAGGTGCCATCAATGAGTCCGACGTATCTTTGGCAAGTGCGTCCAACGCGATCATCATCGGATTCAACGTTCGTCCCGATGCGACTGCCAAGGCAACCGCAGAGAGAGAGGGCGTGGATGTACGTCTGTACAAGGTCATCTACCAGGCTATCGAAGATGTGGAAGCTGCCATGAAGGGTATGCTGGATCCGATCTTCGAGGAGAAAGTCATCGGACACGCGGAGATCCGTCAGATCTTCAAGGCATCCGCTATCGGTAACATCGCAGGTTCCTATGTTCTGGACGGTGTGTTCCAGAGAGGCTGTAAGGTTCGTATCACCCGTGAGGGCGAGCAGATCTTCGAAGGCAACCTGGCTTCCTTGAAGAGATTCAAGGATGATGTGAAGGAAGTTAAGGCCGGATATGAGTGTGGTCTCGTATTCGAAGGCTTTGACAAGATGCAGGAGCTGGATATCGTAGAAGCCTACATTATGGTAGAAGTGCCCCGATAGGGAATATTTACAAAGCATCCGTTCGCAGAAGCATTCCGCTCACCCACGCTTGCGCTCTGCAAAAAACGTAGCGGACACTAAGAATCTTGCGGCGCTTTGCTTGCAACATTCAAGTGCCGACGTTTTTCAACGGGGTTACGCGAAACGCATTCTGCTCGCGGATGTTTGTCAGGCTGCCTACGATATTGGCAGGAAAGAAATAAGAAGGAATAAGAATGAGAAAGAATAGTGTGAAAAATACCCGTGTGAACGGGGAAGTACAGCGCGTTCTGGCAGAGATCATCCGGGGCGGTCTCAAGGACCCCCGGATCAGTCCCTGGACCAGTGTGATCGCTGTGGAAGTGGCACCGGATCTGAAGAGCTGTAAGGCATGGATCAGCGTGCTGGGAGACGAGGAAGTCAGAAAGTCTACCCTGCAGGGACTGAAGAGCGCCGAAGGCTTTATCCGCAGAGAACTGGCTCGTACCATCAATCTGCGTAATACTCCGGATATCACTTTTGTGATGGATCAGTCCATTGAATACGGTGTCAATATGTCCCACAAGATCGATGAGGTCATTGCAGCGGATGAACAGGCACAGAAGCCGGAAAATGAAGTGGTGGAAGATACGGAAGAAACAGAGGAAGGTGACGAGTAATGGATTTGCGTGAAGAATGTCTGAGTGCGAAAAAGATCGGCATCAGCGGACATATTCGTCCGGATGGAGACTGTGTGGGTGTATGTCTTTCCTTACAGATGTATCTGCGTAAACTCCTTCCCGAAGCGGAAGTTACCGTATATCTGCAGAAGCCGTCCGAAGAGTTTTCCTATCTGAAGGGATACGATGAGATTCAGACCGAATGTCCCGTGCAGGAGCCGTTTGATGTGTATTTTGCGCTGGATTGCAGTGGGGATCGTCTGGGAGATGCGGAGACGTATTTCCAGAATGCGAAAAAGAAGATCAACATTGATCATCACATCAGCAATTCCGGTTGCGGTGATGTGAATCTGGTCCGTCCGGAAGTGGGAAGTGCCTGTGAGGTGCTGTATCACATTATGGATGCGGAACTTATTGACAAGGATATTGCGGAAGCACTGTATACCGGCATCATCCATGATACCGGTGTATTCCAGTATTCCAATACGACACCGGAGACGCTGCAGGCAGCAGCGTTTCTGATCTCCTTCGGATTCAATTTCCCGAAGCTGATCGAGGAAAGCTTTTACCAGAAGACCTATCTGCAGACCCAGATCATGGGCAGAGCTCTGATGGAGAGCATTCGTTTCATGGACGGACGCTGCATCGTGAGCATGGTGGACCGCAAGACCATGGAATTCTACAATGCGGTACCGGGAGATCTGGACGGCATTGTGAACCAGTTGCGCAATATCAAGGGCGTGGACTGTGCGATTTTCATGTATGAGACCAACGTACTGGAGTACAAGGTCAGCATGCGTTCCAATGAGAAAGTAGATGTGGCGAAGGTGGCATCTTTCTTCGGAGGCGGCGGACATGTACGTGCCGCAGGCTGCACTATGAAGGGAACCTTCCATGATTGTGTCAACAATTTGTCACTGCACATCGACAAACAACTGCGGGGAGAACAGGGTTAATGGACGGCATCATCAATGTATATAAGGAAGCGGGCTTTACCTCCCATGATGTGGTAGCCAAGCTTCGCGGGATCTGCCGGCAGAAAAAGATAGGGCACACAGGTACACTGGATCCACATGCTACCGGTGTGCTTCCTGTATGTCTGGGGAATGCTACCAGAGCATGTGAAATGCTGACGGACAGGACCAAGGAATATGTGGCAGAACTTCTGCTGGGACAGATCACAGATACCCAGGATATCACGGGAACCGTTCTGGAAGAGCGGGAAGTGGCGGTGAGTGAAGCACGGGTACGTGAAGTGATCGCCGGTTTTGTCGGCGGCTATGACCAGATCCCACCCATGTATTCTGCACTGAAGGTCAATGGGAAAAAGCTCTATGAGCTGGCCAGAGCGGGCAAAGAAGTGGAACGGCAGGCAAGACATGTGGATCTGCCGGCAATCGAGATTCTGGAAATAAAGTTTCCCGTGGTAAAATTCCGCGTGGAATGTTCCAAGGGAACCTATATCCGCAGTCTCTGTGCCGATATTGGGGAAAAACTGTGCTGCGGCGGCACCATGCAGAGCCTCGTTCGCACCAGAGTCGGGGAATTTCGGCTGGCAGATGCCCTGACACTTGCACAGCTGCAGGAACTTCGGGACACGGAGAGGCTGGAGGAAGCACTGCTTCCCACAGACCGTATTTTTTCGGATTTTCCCATGTTGCATGTGGAGGAAAAGTGGCGGAAACTGATCGATAACGGGAATGCTTTTTATCCGGGACAGACTGTGGAACAGACCACACATCCGGCAGGAGAGTGGGTGCGCATCTACAGAGAGGATGACAGCTTCGTGGGCATTTATGCGTATGATGAAACGAAGGAATGGTACAAGCCCGTGAAGATCTTCCCAAGTAATACAGAAAGCAGGAAATAGACTTGGAAATCATTGCAGGAACAACAGACTTTTATCTGGAAAAAGATACAGCAGTAGCCATCGGTAAATTCGACGGAGTCCATCTGGGCCACAGGAGACTTTTGGAAGAGATTCTTGGCCGAAAAAAATACGGGCTGGCGGCGTGCGTGTTCACCTTTGACCCTACACCGGCAGTGCTGTTCGGCCTGTCTGACGGTAAAGAACTGACCACCAGAGAGGAAAAAAGACGCCTGTTTGAACGTCTGGGAATCGACACTCTGATCGAGTTTCCTCTTACGAAGGAGACTGCAGCCACAGAGCCAGAGCGTTTTGCAACAGAGATTCTGGCCAAACAGATGAATACCCGGTTTGTGGCGGCAGGCGAGGATCTGTCTTTTGGCAAGAACGGCGCAGGAAATGCCGAACTTCTGGAGAGAATGGCGCCGCATCTGGGCTTTTGCGTCCAGACCATAGAGAAGATCGAAGTGAACGGCATCGAAGTCAGTTCCACTTACATCCGCAAGCTGGTGGAAGAGGGCCGGATGGAAGAGGCCGAAGAGATGCTGGGAATGCCTTATACGCTGGTGGGAGCAGTGGAGCATGGCAATCATATCGGACATACCCTGGGATTTCCAACGGTGAATCTGCTGCCTCCCGCAGGCAAACTTCTGCCGCCCAACGGAGTTTACTATGCGGCGGTGCGCCATAATGGAAAGGTCTATAAGGCCATCAGCAATGTTGGAACCAAACCCACGGTTTCTTCTGAAAAAGTGATGGGGGTGGAATCTTATCTGTATGATTTTGACCAGGACATCTACGGGCAGGAGATCGAGGTGGCTTTGAAAAGATTTCGGCGCCCGGAACGCAGATTTGGATCGCTGGAAGAACTTAAGGAGCAGCTGGACCGGGATATTGCGGATGGTCGAAATGCGTAGGAAAAACAGCTGTTTTACGCAAACACGGTAGAAATTGCGTAAAGTTTTGTAAAGAAAAGTAAAAGAAAAGTAAAATTTACATTGCAAGTTTTTATTCTATCTCGTAAAATATATTTTGGATTGTTTATATAAGAATAAATTTGAAAATTATTGTTTTGGTTTTTCGGAAGAGAATCAAGAGAGATTGAGGGATTAAAAATGAGCTTTGGAACAATATTGACAATGGCAGGAGGTCTGGGACTGTTTCTATTCGGAATGGAGTTGATGAGTGATTCCATTGAGAAGGTAGCAGGTGCCAGACTTCGTCGTATTCTGGAAATCTTTACCACGAACCGTTTCATGGGTATGATCGTTGGTATTATTTTTACCGGTATCATCCAGTCCTCTTCGGCATGTACGGTTATGGTCGTCAGCTTCGTTAACTCTGGTCTGATGAATCTGTATCAGGCGGCGGGCGTTATCCTCGGTGCAAACATCGGTACTACCATTACTTCACAGCTGGTATCTTTTAATTTATCCAAAATAGCACCGCTGATCCTGCTGGTGGGTGTGGTCGTGATGATGTTTACGAAGAAGGAAAAGGTCCGTAAGGTGGCGGAAGTGGTCGTTGGTTTCGGTATCCTGTTCGTAGGCCTGAGCACCATGTCCCAGGCTATGGCGAACATGAAGAATGAGCCACAGGTGGTCAATCTGCTGATGTCTCTGAAGAACCCGTTCTTAGCCACATTGATGGGATTTGCTCTGACAGCCATTATCCAGAGTTCGTCCGTAACGGTCAGCATTGTGTTGTTGCTGGCTAATCAGGATCTGCTGCCGTTACCTATTACGCTGTACATTATCCTGGGATGTAATATCGGTGCCTGCGCTACCGCAATGTTAGCTTCCATGACCGGTAAAAAGGACGCAAAGAGAGCAGCACTGATACATCTGCTGTTCAATATTATCGGTACGGTTATTATCTACATTGCCCTGTTTGTGGCAGGAGACCAGATTGTGGAACTGATCAAGTCCATCTCTGCGGACAATGGCCGATTCGTAGCAAATGCACATACGCTGATCAAGATTGCACAGGTAATCATGCTGTTCCCGTTCACCAGCTGGCTGGTGAAGATGACTTACCTGATCGTACCCGGCGAGGATCAGAAGGTTGGCTACAGAGAGAGCTATCAGTTAAAATACATCGGCGACAAAGTGGTGTTCAACCCCGCCACTGCAGTGGTAGAAGTTATCAAGGAGCTGGAGCGTATGGCTTCTCTGGCAGAGGAGAACTTAAACCGTGCCATGAATGCCCTGATCACGTTGGATGAAGAGGACATCGAGGAAGTCTACGAGGTAGAGAAAAATATCAATTTCCTGAACCATGCCATCACGGACTATCTGGTAAAGATCAACCAGACCACACTGCCCATCGAGGATTTGAACAGTCTGGGTGCCCTGTTCCATGTGGTGAACGATATCGAGCGTATCGGTGACCATGCGGAGAACGTGGCGGATGCTGCCAGACAGCGTAAGGAAGAAGGCGTTTCCATCAGTAAGGAAGCCCAGAAGGAACTGGGAGATATGCTGGAAATGGTCAACAAGATCATCCGTTATGCTGTAGAAATGTTCGCCAAGAGCGATGAATCCCATATGCAGGAGATCGTTACTCTGGAGGATCAGGTAGACGAGAAGGAACGCGAACTGCAGAAGAAACATGTAGAGCGTCTGACCAAGGGAGAGTGTTCTCCCGAAGCCGGCATGATCTTCTCCGATATCGTATCCGGACTGGAGAGAGTAGCAGACCATGCCACCAATATCGCTTTTGCCATTACCACAGAAGAGGATGCCGAAGACGGCGATATCAAACGGTAATTAACTAGAAAGTTACGCGAGCAATGAGCCGCGCATAGGCATAGTGAAGACAGCGATGGG
>OLXR01000531.1_pt1 | contig 16065 bp, 8 predicted proteins | sample 1673941 | NCBI WGS metagenome assembly OLXR01 (sample SAMEA103958134, study PRJEB25191) | human gut metagenome
TCCTATGTTGCTATGCTCTTTGCCCTGTGCCTCGGGTATAAGCTCTTCTATCACAACATACATCATAGCCCCTGCCGCAAACGACAGCATATACGGCAAAAGCGGAGCGATGAATGAAGCGAGCAGTATCATCACCGCCGCACCAATCGGCTCGACAACTCCCGACAGCACTCCCATCACAAACGCTTTTCCCTTTTTCATTCCCTCACTTTTAAGCGGCATTGAAACCACCGCTCCTTCGGGGAAGTTCTGTATTGCAATACCCAGCGCCAGCGCAAATGTGCTTGCAAGAGTAACGCTGTCGCCGCCCGTGCCGCTTGACCCGGCTACAGCCGCACCGACAGCCATTCCCTCCGGCACATTATGGATAGTCACCGCAAGAAGCATCATGGTAGTTTTTGAAAGCCCCGAGCGCACGCCCTCAGGCTTATCGCTGTCAAGATGCAGATGCGGCACAAGGCTGTCTATCCCAAGCAGGAACAGTATCCCCGCCGCAAAGCCGACCACAGCAGGCACCCAGTTCATTTTCCCGTAGCCCTGTTCGGACAGTTCCATTGACGGTATCAGAAGCGACCAAACCGAAGCCGCTATCATAACTCCCGATGCAAAACCAAGCAGCAGCTTCTCCGTCCCAACCCTCACCTTATCACGCATAAGGAACACCATAAGCGAGCCGAGCGTTGTTCCCATAAGCGGTATCATCAGTATCAGAAATATCTCCAATTGCGTCACCTCAATATAAGTTAGTTTAGACTTACCACTTATATTTTACCACAAACAAAAGAAAAAGCCAAGCGTTATACCTGACTTTTCCCGTAATATTTACTTTTTACGTTTTCTTGCCGTAACTGTGCTTATCATCACCGCAACCGCAACAACAGGGGCAGCTGCCGCCGCAAACGGTATATCTCCGCTTGTATTCGGGTTTGTCGGTTTATCAGGCTCTACAGGCTGTTCGGGCTTAGCAGGTTCTTCCGGCTTAGCAGGTTTTTCCGGCTTTGCAGGCTGTTCAGGCTTTGCAGGCTTTTCAGGCTCTTCAGGCTTTGCAGGCTTAGCAGGTTCTTCCGGCTTCTCCGGTTTATCCGGCTCTTCCGGCTTTTCGGAATCTTTTTTTACCGTTACAACAAATTCCGATATATCGCTTATCAGCCTGCCGTTTTCATCTCTCGTTACGCTTACGGTAAAATTCTCATCACTTACAGCCGTATATCCCTCAGGAATATCAGCCTCGGCTTCATGTTCGCCGTAAGGTGCGTATTCATTGTACTCATAAACCGTATTTCTGTTTTCGTCAACGATCTTTACTTTGATTACAGGGAGCTTTTCAATAAGCAGTACAATCTCGCTGTCGGCAGGATACCATTTGCCGTCTATATAAAGCAGCTTCGTGATAGCGTCATTCCTGCTTTTCAGTTCATACTGATAATGATCATATCCCTCAGGGCAATCAAGGTTATCTATGTTGAATATTGTGTGATAAGCATAAGTTACTATGCCCTCATCCACTACATCTCCGGTGAATGCGTCACAGTAAACAACACGAGTTGTCTTGTCTGAGTTATCAACGGCAGGCGTTACATCAAATATCACATAACTCTTATCCGAAACATACTTGCCGTTTTCTTCGGTGATATTGACGGTCGCCTTGCTTGCTCGTGTGAATACATATCCGAATTTTTCAAGATCCTTCTCGTCATATTCGATTACGTTTTCACCGAGCGTCGTAAACTCTTTCTCATCGGATAAAACAACCGTTGCGTAATAAGTAAAATATACAGGTACGATAACGCCCTTTACCGTTCTTATCGTGACAGTCGCAATATCGGAAGTAAATTCGCTGTCGGTAGCTTTCTTTCTTACCTCAACCGTATATTCCGTGTCACTGTCAAGCCCCATAATATAGTCGCTGTCGCTTACCCAATTGTCCTGACCTTTTATACGGTATTCATATACTCCGTTTCCGTCAATGCCGATATAATCCGGTCCCGGCTTTGCCTTTACATTTTCGGGAGCGGAAGGTCTTTCAGGCACTTCTATACAAAGCACCTCGCTTGCGAAACCGTTTAAATCAGCTATACGCTGAAGGTAGATATTCTTTCCGGGTGTAAGCGGTATTGTTTCCTCATCGAGTGCTGCCGCATCGCTCATATCGGAAGAATACGAGTATACGAAATTCTTCGAGAATGTGTAAAGAGTAGCTTCCTTGCTATAAACAAGAGTCTTTACAGCGGGATTAATCGTGTATCTCTTCGGCGTTGTTTCCGTTGCAAGCAGTTCGCCGTTCATATCATAAACGCTTATCTCCTGCTTTGTAAAGTCAGCCACCGGGTCACCGTCTGCAAGTATATTTCCGTCTTTATCCTTGTTGTATGGACTGAGTACCGGTGATTGCGCATAAGCTGCCAGAATCGGGTTGGTCTTGATGTTCATGCCTTGTTCCTGGAAATGGCCGTTCATATAAGCAAATCCGATGGTAGCAAAGATATCCACTTTCTTGCTTACGAGGATATTACCATTCAACTGAGTATGGAAACGTTCTGTACTGGTGCTTTCATATAAACCGTTTTCTTTGGAATAACCTAACGAAAGGTCATATTTTGCGATTTCGTCACCACCTTCCACGCGGAAAAGGTGATCTGTCGCATAACCGGTATTGTACATCAAATCCTGCCAGTCAGTCTGATTATTATAGGTGTTGAGGTATAATGGATTATTAGGGTCCTTCAGGAAAGGAAAGTTGCTATAGAATTTATCCATATCACTATAATATGTCATACCTGCATCCGTCAGATAGTTCAAATAATCTTTCCCGGCCAACAAAGGAATGCGTTTGTCACTCCAGGTAACGCCATACTGTCCGTAGTAGCTTACCTTCGTTTCCATATCGTTGGAGCTGGCACCATCTGTCTGGATCAGAATAACTCCGTTCGATCCCATTGAACCATACATAGCGGCTTCCGCACCTTTCAGCACTGTAATGTTCTGAATATCATTAATATTGTATGCCTGAAAAATATCACGGGTCAGACCTCCGATTATCGGTGATTCGTTTTTGTCCGGCAAGTAAGGTACACCATTGACTACGATCAATGGCGCATTGTCACCTGTCAGTGAACGGATACCCCGGAGGTTATAATAACTGCCTTCACCCGGCATACCACTGCCGCGTTTTACTTGTAAGCCTGCTACTTGTCCTGCCAAAGCCCGGTCAATCTTAGAGCTTCCCAAAAGAAAATCTTTTTTGGTAATATTTGTTGCAGTAGTATAATCGGAAATTTCCGTATTATCTCCCCGGAAGGGCAATACAACTTGCTCGTTGTGCTTATACTGGTTGTCTGAAATCATCATGATCACCACTTCCGTTCTTCCGTTCAGCAACTGCCGAACGGGAAGGTAACCGGGTGCCCAAACCGATATCACTCCGGATTTGTCTCTTAATTTAAAAGTGAACTCTCCATCGGCTTTGGTAGTCGCATTCAAGGTATCTTGTACAGACACTACAGCATCTGCTATAGGTTTATTAGTGGCAGAGATGATCTTACCTGTCAGTTTGTAGTTTTTCTGTCCGTACATGCAAGTTGCAAACAACAATGGCAATGCAACCGCAAGTATTCTTTTTATATTTTTCATATCGTTCCTTATCTAGATTAATAACAGTTTGCAGTCGGGCGGATGCACCAATGGTTCGGAGTAAAGGCTGTTCCTCCATTGTGCCTTGCCACGAACTTCAGATGAAGTTCCACAGGTTCATCTCCTTCGATTGTAAAGACACCGACTTCTCCACCGTCTCTGTCATATTTATTGTTCAGACTGGATGGGTAGAACTCCGGTGCACCTCCGCCACCTCGGTCATTACTATAGCTGCTCCATTTGGACCTGACTATTGTTCCCACCAGCTTATCATTAATATAAATATCACAATCATTTTTCATGTTCGCATTTTTGCCGACACCAAAATGGAAAGTATATTCGCCGGGAGGAATGATGTAAGGTTCGGCATCATACGTATTGTCGCTGTGCAAATCAAATTTGAAGGCGGTGAAATCCAGAATTGTCTCCAGATTATTTGCATCCTGACGTACAAACCATACATATTCATTACTGATTTCCGGCCATCCGTATCCCGGAGTCCATGCTTTAACATCGGTACGTGTAGGTCCGCCGGTTCCGTACGGAGCTAAGTTGGTACATGCAAAATATTTGTCCTTATCATCCTGGCTCATGTATTTGAACCATTTGAAAAGATCCTTAAAACGCCATATCAGCACGTCTTTTTGTGGCAGTTTCAGAGAAGTGACATAATAAGCTATACCATTGCTCATTCTCACAGGATTATCGAGGTCTACCTTATTGACTGTAGTTCTCCACTGTTTACCAAAAGCGGAAGTCAAGTCCGGTTTTTGCGGATTGCCGAAAGCTTCGGCGTCATATTCCACATCTTTGAAAAACATGGCCTGAAAACACCAGTTTTCCAAAATTGAATCCGGACGCTCCAAGTTCCACTTTTTAAGTTTCGCTTTCCCTTCATCCAATGCTTTCTTGATCAATTCGTCAGATGGAATAAGCATTGTTATCTTTTTGCTTTCAGATGCCAAATCCAAGCCTTTATCCAGGAAATAAGGGTTCTTCACCGTAAAGACAGAATCATAAACCGTATTACCGGATTCATCTACTCCAATGCTAAGGCTGTTATTCTTATCAAAGATCTTTATGTTTCTTGAAAGAACCGCATTTTTAAAGATGGAATATTCGTCTGATAATCCTTCCAGAGTTTCCAGCAAAGATTTAGGAGTAACAATGACATTGTCTAATTCATAAACATATCCATTGTTTACCTTCACTACTTTTTTAACTTTACAGTTACTGTTGAAAATAATTTCTTGTGATCCGCTATCTTCTGATACCATCTTGTTGATCATCACATATTTTCCGTTCCACATCATCAGACGCTGACCGTCTTCGATGGTATTAGGTGAAAGGGAGGCGGTCGTTATATGGCTTTTTGCCATATAAACTTTCTCTTCGTCCATGCCGTCATCCGAACTTTTCGTTGCGGTCATGAGTGCATTGTCAACCACAAAAAGAGTGTAAGATACTCCGGCAGCTTCCATCTCCTTAAAGACTCCTGTCTCTTTGAATAAATTGCATATGGAGCTGTATGACTGCTGTGACTCTAAATATTCAATGGCCGGCGCATCGACAATAGTCATTTCTTCATTGTTGATGATAGCTGCCTGTTTATTGTAATGGTTATCCCATTCGTCCGTACAGGAAGACATCAATCCTCCCCATATGATTGCAGCGGATAAGATATATTTATATGCTTTCATAATCTGATTCAATTTATTGGTTCAAACAAAACATAATCAACCTGGATACGGAAGTCTTTTGAAATACTGGCTGCCGGATCATTCAAAGTGATTCTCATTGTATATTCCTTCATATCAGGGATTTCTACAACATCGTATAGAACGGTGTCAAATAGCCCCATAGTTACCAAATAATTACCATTAGCATCTTTGTCGTCCGGAAGACTGGAATATAAAAGACGCGATACGGAACCGGCTTTCTCCATTTCAGTGAACTCGACATCTATTTGCCCTCCGTTACTTCCACTACCGTAGGAACGGAAATTCTTCATACTGTTTGCGTAAAAATAGCGTAAAGTCACTTTATATTTTCCGGGAATCATAACAGGGGACTTCATTTCTACCCATCCTTTATAACCCAATGAAACAGTCAGTAAATCACCATGCAGGAATCTTCTGGTTTTATCTTGGTTATCATAGTTTGAATTACTGCGCAGGGTTCTATAAGCTAAATTGCCAAAATTACTTTCAGGCATTCCTTGAGAACCTACTTTATATTCATAGCATGATAGTTTTGCATCTTTCAGTTCTGTCGACGGTTCTGTCTTTGCATCTATCTCTTGCTGGAAAATCTGACCGTCTGCTCCGTTGGAACCGATATAGTTGGCTACTTCCGGATAATCGGCTAAATCCCAGTAAAGAATAAATGGTTTAAGGTCTTTGCAAACAGGAAGTAAGCCTTCCAGTTGCTGTATATAACCGTTCTTGGTCTGATAGTCGCAATCACTTTCACGGAAAACAGCTTTCATTTCACTGCCACCATCGTAATTCAGGTAATAGTTGCCATCTGCTTCTTTGGATATTTTGATTGCTGCATTTTCGCAGGCAGTTCCCCATATCTTACAAGTTGCTACTGTATCTACGTCAAATTTCTTCAGATTGTCTACTTTATAACGTCCGTTCAGGATATGATAAGCTGCATAGCGGTTCAACGCATTGTTCTTATTTTCATAGTCTTCTCCGGCTCCCAGTTTCTTCACCAGGTCGTCACAGGAAGAAATCCCTTCACGCTGGAAAACATCATCGGGTACTCCCAATATGGTATAATTCCGGCGTATTTCCTGTTTGGTGCCATCGGGCATCGTGATGGTATCGGCAATTATATTCAATGTATCGTGCCATCCGGTTCGTTTCAAGGCTTCTGCAAGAATATTATTCTTATTGTTCTCGAAAAATTTCTGATAGACACTTTCGACCATCGGGCGCATGACATCGTCCAATACATAAACAAAACCATTGGAAGTATGTATAGCCAGTTCCTTCACATGAGCTTCTCCATTCATATACATGGAGTTGAATCCTCCTTCGGAGGCATCGTCTGCATTAAAGGTTACTTCCAGTATATCATTGGACAGCGTCTTGTCTTCCAGCTCTCCGCCTTTGGAGAATTCTTCCAATGTGATCGTGTCATTTACCAGATGGTATTGTACCAGCTGTCTTACATAGACTTTTCCCAGTTCTTCTACTGAGGAGACTTTCTTTTCCTGATAAAAAGCTTCCATCGCCCGATTGGTGGGAGCGAACAGCGTTAACTTGGCAGTCGCTTGATTCACTGCATTGTACATATCGGCATATTTCATCACCTTGATCCATTCCGAAAAATCATCAGGACGGGTACTCAGGTAAGATGAAATAGGTTGCATGTTGTACACTGCAAAAGTTTCATCCTTATAAGGATCGTCGCAGGAATAAACGGCAGCGACAATGATCAATATACAAATTCTAATCAAATTCTTCATAGTAATATAATTAATCGGTTACACCTGCATAATACGGGTTTTGAACTAACAATAAATTAGAATCAATTTCACTCTGATTGATTGGCAGATACCAAGCATATTCATTGCTCAATACGGAACGTATCCAAGAAACGTTGGCGGTTGAATTGTATGTTACAATCGTTTCAATGAATGAATCTTTATATCTGTAATTTTTCGTTTTGCCGAAGCGGACTAAGTCATACCATCTTTTCCCCTCTGCGGCAAATTCTATATTACGTTCATGCAGTACAGCTTGCAACATCTCTTCTTCTGTTACAGATTCTGCTGTCAAGTCCAGATCTTTGAGCCGGGCACGGTTACGCACTTTATTGATAATTTCCAATGCTTCTTCGTAATTGGCAGCACCTTTCCAGATCAATGCTTCTGCTTTCATTAATAATATTTCGGTCATACGATAAATGATGTAGTTGGCATCGTCGTTCGGGCGTACCTGACTTAAATCCTGATATTCTGATCCTTTGTACTTCCAGATGCAATATTGTTTTTTATCGGCTGTTCCTGTGGCGTCCAAGTCTGCATAAGCTCCCCACTTTGCACGTACGGAAGCGGTGAGGTCACCGGCACCATTCTCAATGTTCTCATTATATAAATCTTCGCACATTGCTTCTGTATATAAGTATGGAGCGGTAGCGCTGAGTGTGAAGTAATAAGAAGGTGAGGTGCCTTTATTTTCTTCCTGCTGAGCGAAGTTCTTTTCGTCCCAATTTATCTCAAAGATGGATTCGTTACTGTTTCCTTGGGTAAAGATGGTGATCCACTGTTCGGGAACAGCCATGAATACCGGACGGCGTGAAGCTGTAGCGTTAATCAGCTGATTGGCATATTCTATACAGCCGTCATAATCTTCACTCCACAAGCAAACATCTGCCATCAGGGCATACAGTGCCCATTTGGTAGCACGTCCTTTGCTGGCACCTTCCCATTTGTCATCTTCAAAAAACTCTTTAGCTGCTCCGGTATCCAGTGCAGTTTGAATATCTGACTTAATCTGGGCGATTATGTCTTCTTCTGAAGATTTAGCGATATCGTAAGGAGCGGAATCGTCTACATAAGGTTCTGTTACAATAGGAGCTTCCTTAAAGTTACGAACTAAATAGAAATGACACAGACCGCGTAAGAAATAGGCTTCGGATAAATGCGAGTTCATCGTGACTTGCAAATAGGTCTTGTCTTTAGCTTGTACCTCCGGTGCATATTTTATTACAGAATTGGCCATATTCAGTATGTTGTATATGGAGGCCCAACTGCATAAGGCATCAGAAGCTGTAATCTGGAAGTTCTGTAATTTTTGTTTTTTAGTATCACTGTAGGCGTAGATAGAAGCACCTCGCAGTTCTCCCCAATCAACCAGTGTACGGGTACAGGCACGTAAAGAGGAATATCCTGAAGCTAAAACAGCTTCTACATCTTCTTTTGCTTTCCAATAATTAGCTGTTATCTGCTCATTTTTAGGATAAACTTCAAGCCAGTCACTACAACTGCCGCAAAGTAGGCTCCCGAAAGCGAATAAACATATTAATATCTTTTTCATATCTGAATAGTATTAGAAACTCATATTTAAACCGAAAGAAAATCTCTTGGAGACAGGAGTGGTAGCTGTATCTATTGCTAGATTGTCTTTAACAGATACTTCAGGGTCCTGTCCTGTATAGTTAGTCCATGTAAACAAGTTATATCCTGTTACGAATACACTTAATGAATTGACATTGAATTTATTACAGATTTTTCTGGGGAATCCGTAGCTTAATGTCATTGATTTCAGACGTACGAAAGAAGCTTTTTCTACGAAACGGTCTGATCCCAGATAGTTACGTCCTTCATTGTATAAGGCGCGCGGTATGTCTGTATTATCCCCTTCATTTTTCCAACGACGAAGTACAGCTTTACTTTGATTGCTGGAACCATACATGGATTCGTTGTTCATACGAGCCATATTGACGATGGATTGGCCAAAACGTCCATGGAAGAAGGCGCTTAGACTTACTTGTTTATATTTGACGGTTACTCCTCCACCTCCGGTGACTAGTGGCTGAGTGTTTCCCAGGTAAACAATATCATATTTATTGATAACACCGTCATGATTAATATCCTCGTACATTGCATCACCCGGATAGCAAAGATATGAACCGTTTTTCATAACAATCGGATTACCTTTCAGGTCATTCATTACATTACCTTCTGCATCACGGGCATAAGTAGCATCTTTATTCTGATAAACGCCCTTATAACGATAACCGAAGAAGGAGCCGATAGGGCGGCCAACTTGTGTGATGTATGCATATTCTCCATTTTTCACTTCATCGGCATTCTTTATACCTTCTGTTACGCCGGACTGCAATTCAGTAATTTTATTCTTGTTACGTGATACATTGAAATAACCGCTTACACGCCAGTCTTTGTTTTCAAAGAATACCAGGTCTGTACGGAATTCCCATCCCTGGTTTCTGGTAGACCCCGAGTTGAAGTATGCAATATTGGAAAATCCTGTTGTAGAAGGTATTCTGAAGTTTTTGTTTAAGATATCTTCTCTGTCTCTCCAATAGTAATCAAAAGTAAATCTCAAACGGTTATGCAAGAAACCTAAATCAACTCCAATATTGTATTCCTTAAGAGATTCCCATTTTAATTGATCCAATTGCATACGGCTGGGGGCAATGGAAGACATATTCATATAATTATCTCCGGTTGACTTAAATGCACCCATATAAACAGAGTTACCTTTGGGAGGAGTTCCACTTTCTCCATAGCTAAGACGTATTTTGGCCATATCCAGCCATTTTTCTCTTGCAGCAGCGAGGAAAGGTTCGTCCTGAATATTCCAGTTTACACCAAATGCCGGGAAATAACCCATGCGTTGGTTGCGTCCCATTGCCGAACTGCTTTCTATGTTTAATAATGCCTGAAATACATAGCGTCCTAACAAGGTATAGTTGATCATTCCCATTCCTGAAACACTTCGGCCTTCAGATTCTCCGGAACCCATACTCTGTACAGATGTTCCTACTGTAGGATCGGACAGGCCGGAAGAAGCCATTCCGGATGTTTTACTTGCGTAACTGGAACTTGTCGACTGGCTGGTATTCCAACGAAGATTGGTGATCAGGTTGTGCTTGCCGTTCCAGTTTTTCATGAATTGAAGTTTGTTTTCAGTTTGAATAGACAAACTTTCGGACATTCCATCATAAGCCTGATTAGCAAAAGAGTTCATCCAGACGGCACCTGTTACTGATTGCGGCAGGAATTTAGTGTTTTTGGATGTATTCATCTTTATAGATACATAACCACTATAGGTGAAGCCCGGCAATATTTTGTAGTTGGCATCAATGATTGCTCTGGTTTCCCGTTGAAGGGTATTGTTTTTGGATTCTTTTGCCATAGCTACCGGATTGTAGTTAGTAGCACTACTTCCTGTATCATTACTTTTGAAAACGCCTTCCCAGTCTGTGGTTTGACGAGTGAAGTATTGATCCAGCGGAAGATGAGTTGCATCATCAATTACATAAGGTGACTTATTAGGCATCTTTTTGAAGGCTTCGGAACGAACGGTTGTTGCCCAGTTCGCATCTTTGTCAGTCTGAGTATAGGTAACATTGGCGCCAAATCTCAATTTCTTTGAGAAATTGTAATCAATACGCAATGTAGAGTTGAAACGGTCCATGGAAGTACCGATTGTTGTTCCGTCGTCGGTTGCATATCCCAAGGAAAGACGATAAGTTGCTCTGTTACCACCTCCGCTCATAGAGAAACTATTATCGGAAGATAAGGCATTCTGACGTACCAAATCCAACCAGTCTGTGTTCTGATGATATTCATCGTAATATTGCCAGTCCGGGTTATCTCCGATTTCCGGTGTGTTGAACAACAAACGCAGATAATTGGAGGCCTGACTTACACCTACATAGTTGGCACTATTCCAGATAGCATCCTGCATCAAGGCAACATATTCGTCACCATTTAACATCGGGATTGTCTTCGGCTCTACTTTAGCAGTCCATTTGGAGGAGAAAGAGAAGCGTGTCTTACCTACTGATCCTTTTTTGGTTGTAATGATCAATACACCATTGGCTCCCTTGGTTCCCCATACGGCTGTAGCCGAGGCATCCTTCAATACTTCTACAGACTCGATGTCATTCGGAGAAATGTTAAGTAAGGCTCCCAGATCTTCTTCATTGGCTGTTGCAAAATCAAAGTCACTGGTATTGCTGTCCGAGTAAGGTACACCGTCAATCACAATCAGAGGGTCAGAGGAGGCATTCAATGTACTGGCACCACGAATGAAAATAGTACTTTTTGCACCGGGGTCACCACTTAATGTGATATCCACACCTCCTAATTGTCCTTGCAAAACCTCTTCGACAGATGTTACAGGCGAAGTGGCTACCAAATCTTCCATATTGATTTTTTGCGTAGCCGAAGTCTGTTCCTTCAAACCTACTCCTAAATCATTACGGTCTTTACGTTCAGCCACAATTTCTACCTGACCTATTGCCTCAGACATAGATTCCATGGTGACATTTAAGGACTTTTGTCCGTTGTACTTTATTCTCTTTGTTTTCATTCCGATATAAGAAAACACGAGAGTCAGGTCTTTCTCTTTTTCAGGAATAACCAGCTTGTACTGACCGCTCATATTGGTAACAGTACCTCCCAGGGAGCGTTCCTGCGAGTTCATAATATTAATATTAACACCGATCAAAGGTTCTGCACTTTTCCCAATGAGTTCCGTCACATTACCGATGATAATCTGCTGCGTCTGTGCCACTACTTCTCCTACAGTACAAAGAAGTATGACTACAGAAAAATATAATTTTGTTAACTTCATAATTCTTAAAATTCAAATTACATAAGAAGAGATTCGATAAAATGGAAACATCCGTCATTATAACAGAATGGGAAATAGTTGTATTTTCCAGATACCTGTACCACTTTTGTACCATTCTTAAGCTGGAATGAGAGAGAGGTCCCCAGGTCGTTATAAATAATTGTATTTCCGCTGTAATTGACATATTCGCCACTTTCCATCTTCGAACCCGGATAACAAGCTGAAGGTACAGAAGAGGCTACTAGGAAATAGTTACTGATGTATTTCTTCAGCTCAATCTTTTCGTCACCGGTCAGTCCGTTACCAGAATCAATCAGACCTAATGTACCATCCTCATAAACCGTAAGCTTGTCGGCTCCCGGAATCTGTTTGCCGGCTAATGCATTCTTGATCGTTTCATTGGTCGGAATAAAAGCAATGGTACGGCCTGCTAATCCCGCTACTGTTTCTCCGGAAATCATATCTGCCTGTTTCAATAATTGTGCGAAACAATAATAAGGATAACGTGCATCCTGACAGATAGCCAATGCTTTTTGCATGCTGTTTCCCTGACCGTCTTCTGTTTCTGCCTCGAATAATCCGGATATTGCATTCGCTTTATAAGTGTAGGTCTTTCCGTTTGCCCATGGTTTACCGCTATTGGTGACTTCTTCGAATTCAACAAATGGATCGATCGTACTTCCCGGTTCCAATATACCGTTGAAATGACTGTTACAGGTTATCTTTCCATCTTTAACAAACCAGTAGCAGAAGGCAGATTGAATAGGGATGACTTGTGTTCCTTGCTTTTTAAGTTCGACTTCCTCACTCATTACAGTATGTGCACGTATAATGCGTTGTAACTCGTCCGAAGAAACGGCTTCCCATTCTCCTTCGGGCTTTTGTTCGAGCTTTCCTCCTTCGGCATAATAATTCAAGAAGATACCATCTGATTCGAATCCGGAATTGTCAGGGATCAATAATGTGTATTTTTCGTTTTCAGATCCGAATGAACTCAGCAGGTTTGCGCCATTCATTGCATATAAGAAATTCAGGAATCTCTTTTCGTGGAAGGCCGGACCGGATACTGAATTGAAAAGAATCGGAGTCTGAATCTTGCCCAATCCGTAGAAACTGCCATTCACACACATTTTTCTATTGACGTCCGATGCATAGGGATCAAAATTATATTTTGTACCCGAAGCGGTGGTAACGGTGCCATTCACAATTTCTTCCGGGAAAGCTACTGAACCACTATATACATATTCATTAAGGAACAATGTCTGTATTAATGGGTCAAGTGAACTGTAATCAGCGTATCCGCTGTTTTTCCAGTATGAATTAAAGAATTCGTTCAATGCTGTATTATTAGGAGCAAACAGACTATATGCACGATAAGCTAATGTGTCCAAACGTTGATAGTCATATTTGTACCATTCCATAGCAATGGGAGCTAATGGAGATCTGTGGCTATGCAAGTATAAAGTATCTGCATTCAATGCGCTGCCATATTTCTGGGTAAGTTCATCGTTAGGCGTATAGATGGAGAACTTGTCATACATCGCCAGAAAATCGGAATATTCAGGATTAGATTTAAGTTGGTCATAAATTGATCCTAAAGGTTCCAGAACTTTGTTGATTGTATAAATATAGCCGTTGTTGGCTATTAAGCCATATTCTTTCACTGAAGCTTCCGAAACATTAAATCCATCATTACCGGTCCAGGTTGAATTGGGATAGAAAGCTTCGTAATTCTTTTTAGCATCAATTTTCTTAGATGAGAAGAAGTAGTGTGAAAAGACTGGGACAAATCGTTCCAGATGATAGACGGTGACTGATTTACCGGTTAAAGGGTCAACTTCTCTTGTCGGTTCTCCTGAACTACGTGTCCGGAATTTATAGTATAATCCCGGATCAAGAATTTCAGTACCTTCATCATAAGCTCCTTCACCTTCAGGGCGGAAATTTTCCATACTACCTTTATTATAGGAATAATACAATAGATGGAATCCGATTAGTTCTTTCAGCTCTCTGGCGGGAATGTCTTTTACTGTCGAATAATTATGTTCCGACAGATAAGCGGTAAAAGCATTGTTGTCCGGTGCCATAACGGTCATTAATCCTCTCCCGTTCATAATCTCATAATAACCGGCACGCTCTGCTGCTTCAAGGAACATGGAGAATTGTCCATCCATGCTTTCGTCCGAAAGTAATTCCCAAGCGCTTCCTTTTACCCACCCGGGAACTTCATAATGTTCATCCATCTTATCCTCGCAGGACCATAGGAAAAATGGAATAAAAGACAGCCATAGCAGCCTTCGCATAATCGTTAAGTTTTTCATAATATAAAAAAATAAATATTTCAATAATAACTAAGATGTTTCTCGCGTACTCATGAAATTAATGCTGCACACAAATGCCATTGCTGATAAGAATTCTATTATCAGATGAAATTTGTGTGCATAAACAAGTTGTCACATTGGTTGCTCTTTTCATATAATCCAATTAAGTTAAGTTAAACAAAAGTTAGATTAATGACTTTGAGCAAAATATTTGTGTATAAGCGTATTATGAAAAATGTAAGATTGCCTGTGGACAATTAATAAGCAACTAAAAAGATAAGAAGTAGTTATTCTGAAATCAAATCGATATGCCTTACTGCAGCATAAATTTATAATAATTGGTTCAATATTTCCCTGAATACTTTATCTGCGTGTTCTTGCATTATTTTTATATAATTAAAAATGGGACGATTACTTTTCATACTATGTCCTATACAGTATTCTATTTTCTCGATTTGTATTCCCAAATTATATCCATGTTGTGCAAATGTTTTTCGAGCAGAATAATAAGTGACCTTCTTGCTTATACCAGATATTTCCGCCACCTTATTTATATTACGGAAAATTAAACTATATATCTGTTTATAGGATAAATATTTTCCGAATCTAAGTTTACCTTCCTTCGACAGGTATCTGTTAATAATCTCTTTTGCCTCAGGTTGCAAAGAGAACACGATTTCATTTGCCCCTTTTTTTCTGTTACGAGTTTTATGACGTATATATCTTATATAATCTTTATCTTTAAAGTTGTATTCCAGTAAATCTTTCAGGTTAATCCCACCTAAATAGTAAGTAAGCATAAAAATATCTCTGGTTATGTTCAAAGATGATTTCAGGAATTTCGCATCTCTAATACTTTTTAATTCATCTATTGACAAATCAAGATCCCTAACAGTACTTATTGGCATTTTAAAAAGTATAAAGGGATGAATGTGATAAGTTACATAATTCATTTTACTTGCATAGTTCAATATTACTTTTATCAGAGTCAGATAGATTCTTATCGTCGTATCACTTAAATCTTCCTTATATAGGTACTCTGCGAATTCTTGTATATGAAGAGGAGTTAGTTGAACCAAAGGAAAGTCTCCCTTCATATATTTAATCAATCTTTCACTTGCTATTTTGTACAAGCTATAAGATTTTTGTCTTTCTTCCCCTGCCATGAAACTTAAGTATTCTTTTGCTATTGTTTGAAAAGTTATCCCTTTCTTCTTTTGTTCGTAAGTGATAATATGTATCAGTTCAGTACATGAGATTGTAGACAAATAACTAATGGAAGCGAGGATTTCCTCGTATTCATCGATCATTCTACGTAAACACGAATTTATGTTAACTGCATTTTCGTGTCTGACAACTCTGCCATTTTTTAGCTGACTTGCGGAATCCAACGTAAATTGAGTCGGAATATATCTGGTCTTTGACCGATGAGCTACTGCTATTCTTATCCGATGTCTGCCATTCGCCAACTTCTTAGTCGGCACAATTACAATTGAAAAATTTGCCATATTACTTTTAAGGTTTTGTTTTATAAATAACTATCCTCCATACAACGAAAAAGGAATAAAATGCCCCCCAAACCTTGTTTCTTGATAAAAAAAATGAGTTCATTGCATGGATTTCCGTGCAAAAGACGGTATTTTCCATGCTTTTGTACGATTCTTCATTGGTATTTCTTCACTAACTCGCTATGTTTGCAACAGTTTTTCACAGGTCTTTATAATAAAGAACTCTTTGAAAACAGAATCTAACTTTTGTTTAACTTAACTTAA
>OLXR01000535.1_pt1 | contig 16014 bp, 19 predicted proteins | sample 1673941 | NCBI WGS metagenome assembly OLXR01 (sample SAMEA103958134, study PRJEB25191) | human gut metagenome
CTTGTAGGCGTGCTGGTGGGCGGCAAAAGCAGCCTCTCCGCTGCCGCCGCTTTGGCTTTCCGTCTGGTGGTCCACCGTCATGTCCACATTGAAGTCCCGGACATTGTTGGTGAGGATGAGCTGGGCCTCCGTCAAGGTCTTTTTCTGGTCCACCTGGATTTTCAGCGGGGAGGCGGATGTCACAGTGCCAAAGCTCACGGCCATGGGGCCGTCCGCCTTGACCGCCTCCACCGCCGCCTGTTTCACAGCACGGACCAGCTCATTGATGTCAAGCGACAAATGTACCACCTCGCATTTTGAGCTCCATGAGGTGCTGCCCATCGTTGAATGTGTGCTTGACCTGTTCGGCCATGAGGTAGTTGGACACATTGATGTCACCCAGGCCCAGCATGACCACCAGCAGCGTGCCCGCCCTCACACGGATGTCACCAAGGACATCCTGGAGCTTGAGGGTGCGGGTCTTGGTGTTGTAGAGGTCCAGGAGAGCGTCCGCCATCGCCTTGGCGTTGGCCTTGCTGTCCAGTTTCTCATAATATTGCAGGACACCCCATTGATTGATGTGGGAGCCGTCCTGGGCAATATAGATTTCCCGCTTGCCGGTTTCCTTGTTCTCATAGGAGAGCTTGATTTTGTCATAGGTCTGGGTGGCAATGGAGCTCTTATAGTCGTAGTCACCGGCGGTGTCCTCATCCACAAGCATGTTGAGTTTCATGTTGCCCAGGCTCTTGAGGGTCAACTTTCCAACATTGTCATAGAGCACATACATCTGCCCGGTGGCCTTTAGGGTTTCGTCCAGGGCGTTTTGGATGATGTCAAACAGGGTTTGATTGTCCTCCACACGGCTGGCGATCTTGTAGCCCGTGTCCTCAAGCTCTCCCACATTGAGCTGGAAGTCCTCCGCCACCATTTTGATGACCTCAGAGGCCGTCTTGTTGGTGTAGACATAGGTATCTTTATTCTTGAGGTAATAAAGCTGGTCATACACCACGCACTTGATGACATTGGGGTTGTTGCCCTTGCGGGATTTCTCAAAGACAAAGCCATAAAAGACGGGGGTGCCGTCCACGGAAAAACGGCAGGGGTCCCCCTCTTGAAAGCTCAGGCCTGGGGTCTTTACCACCTCAAAGGTGAGCTTGCCCGGCTGGCCTTTGCGTTCCCACTCAATGGTGACACCCTCCACCGTGGGTGGGTACATGATATTGCTACCATGTTGTATCAGCAGCTCATAGCTCATGGGATGGTGAGCACCTGCCCAGGATAGATGAGGTTGGGGTTGCTGATTTTGTCCGTGTTGGCCCCGTAGATTTTGGTGTACTGGGCCCCAGCGCCATAATACTTGGCGGAGATGGCCCAGAGGGTGTCACCCTTTTTCACGGTGTAGGTCTTAGCGGAGGGGGCCGTGCTGGCATCCCGCTCCTTTTCCACGGTCACGGTCTGCTTGCCCGTGTCGGTGCTGGGCTGTTCGACCTTGGCCGTTTTCGTGCCGTAGGAGCGCCATTGCTTGAGGTTGATGTCCACGCTGACATCCAGGCCCTCCTTGGCATCCTCCGTGATGTTGTAGTCCTCCACGCTCACGGTCATGTTGGTGTCGAACAGCCGCCGTCCATCCGGGGAGCGCCGCACCAAAATAAACTGAGTGGTGCCCTTAGAGGTCTTGAGCCGTTCCAACGCGCCCATGTAGTAGGACGGGGACCGGCTGCCGGTGAGCATTGAGAGCGTCACCGGCAGCACGATCTCACTCAGCCCAGGGGTGCGGAGGAAATTGATCTCACCCTCATTGAGCAGCGTGAGCGTCTTATTTTTGCCCTTGATTTTTACGGTCAGCTTGGCAGGAGTGGGCCACTCCACGCCGCCCAGATAACAGGAATAACTCATGCGTGCACCCCCTCAGCAGCGGTGACCAGCGCCTCAGTAAAGCCCTCGGTGAGCTGGCTGATAACGCCGTCCAGATCAGCACTGCCGTCAATTCTGTTGGTCATGCCGGTCATGTCAATCTTGACCTCTGCGGTGGTGAAACGGTTGATTGCATCCCTTTCTGCGATGTCCCGCAGGTATTCAAGCTGTTCCTCTGTCACGGCCAGAGCATCAGCAGTCTTGCCGGTATTGTCGGCGGTTTCTCCCGTATAGGCGGCGATGTCACCAAGGTCAAAACCACTGCTGTCACCCAGACCGCCCGTGTTGAACATTCCACCAATTTTGGCATCAATGCCCTTGCCAAAATCGTTACCCGCCGCCCATGCGTCCCCGTATTCAAAACGGTAGTCAATGGTGGGAGCGTTCTTGTCAAGGGTGATGGCATTTTCATTCTTGCCCCAGGCGGTTACAGAGCTTTGCAAGCTCTCCAAGCCAGCCGTCCAGTTGGTGCCGAAAATGGCATCAATGATGGTGGTGACCACCTTGCCCAAGTTCAAAAACCAGCCAATGATTTGACCGATGAGGTTAGCCACGGCATCACCAAAACTGTTGAAACCTCCGTTGCACACATTCAAAATCCATTCCACGATGCCAAGAAACGGGGCAACGAAGATGGCCCAGATGTACTGAATGAGGGCATTGAGCAGGCCAATCACGGTGTTGCCAATGAAAGCGCCTGCCACCGCAATGGCCCCGCAGATGAGCCCCGTGGCGGAGATGGAGGAGCCGGTGACCTTGTTGATGATGGCCACCACGCCGTAGAGCAGGCCGATGACAACGGCAATGAGCATGATTATCCAAGTGATGGGAGATGCCAGTAGAGCGGAGTTAAAGGTGAATACCGCCGCAGAGGCCGCCGCTGTGTTTCCGGTCAACACGCCAAAGCCGATGCTGAGGAGGTTGACCACAGCGTGGTATGCTGCCGTGGCAACGGCTGCAATCTGCGTCCAGTGCGCCGCTACTTGGAATACCAGAAAAGCGGTACCCAGACCCAGCAAAATGGGGCCAATCACAGAGAGATTGTTGGCAAGCCAGTTGATGGCAGTGAGTAGGGGTTGTGTCACCTTTAGGGCGATATTGCCCATTTGGGTCCACACCTGCCCCCAGGTCATGGCCATACCGTTAAACTTGGCATTGGTTTCATCTGCGATGGACAGGAGCGCATTTTTCACAACGGTTGCCGACACGGCCCCCTTTTCTGCGTAGGACTTGATAGAGCCCTCTGCAATGCCCATGTACTGCTCAATGGCTCTGGCGATGCCGGGCGCATTTTCAAGGATGGAGTTTAGCTCCTCGCCTCTCAGAGCGCCTGCCGCCATTGCCTGGGTGAGCTGGAGCATGGCCGCCGCCTGCCCTTGGGCGGATGCGCCGCCAATGACAAACTGCTTGTTGACCTGCTCCATGAAAGCAATGAGCTCATCATTGGAGGTGAAAGCGGCCCCAGCGTTTGCGCCCATGCTGGCAATAGCAGATGCCGTGTCAAGGTAGGCAGCTCTGGAGCGCTGGGCAGAGGCCATGATTTTGGCCTCCAGAGCCTTAACACTACCGCCGTCATCAACTATGAAGTTGAGGCGGGCGGTGGTACTGGTCATCTGGTCAGAGAGCTCTATGAGCTTTTTGAGGCCAACACTTGCGCCGATGGTTGCCGCCAGATTTTTGGCCTTACCCACCATGTCATCCAGTGCGTCATTGCCGCCCCGGATGCTGGCATTGAGCTGTTGTTCTGCTTGGGTGCTCTGGCGGATGTTTCGTGTGACCTGCTGCTCCTGCTGGGCCGCACGGCGGTAGTTTTCCTCCATCTCACGGACGGCAAGATTGACCTCTCCCAGGCCAGCCCTCGCTTGGTTGAGGAGGCGCACATCAACAGCATTGGCACTCGCATCCTGCATCTGCTCAAAGCTGTGCAGGGTAATATCCAGAGCCCTTGTGATGTTCTTGAGCACGCCAGTTACTTGGTCATTGAGGACCATTTGGGACCGTATTGTGGCCACAAGTCCGCCTCCTTTCGTGGGGGATAAAAATAGCGCCCCCACTTACTGTGAGGGCGCTAAAAGCGCTTAGTGCTTAAAACATGGCGCGGACAAAGTTCTTGTAAACCTTGTCATCCATTTCAAGCAGGCTGTTTTTTCCGTCTTTGAAACGGACCGCAACAGTGACGGTGCTTTTGTTTTTTGCGGATAGCCCTGCCAGCAAGCCAACGGGTCCTAACAGAGCCGCACCAACAGCACCTCTTGCAATGCCGCTGGCAGCGCTTTTGCGGGTATCCTCTGTGATGACATCATAGCTGTCCACGCCAAACTTATCCAGGAGGATGTAGTTTTTGCGGTCAACATAGATTTGCACCACGCCGCCAATGCCGGTGATGGGTTTTCCCATGTAGTCACCAGCGATGACCATATTTTTTGCTCCCATGATGTAGCCCTCCTTGGTGTTGATGACACCATTTTAGGCTAAATCAGTTCACAATGTCAAGAGCTGGAGCCAAAAGTGCTATCTGCGCTTTCGGTTTGCTTTGTTCTTGAGTTCCGCCTCTTTTTTCCGCTCCGCCGCACAGCGGGCATCAATAGAGGCGATGACAAAAGCACGCTCCTTGACGGGCAGGCTCAAAAACTTGGACGGCTCCCAGCCAAACTTTTGCAGACAGAAATGTGCATAGCTGGCCTCTGGGTCACCGTCCTCTATTAGTTTTTTGCCTCATCAACCAGCTCATTCTCAGTCTTGAAACCGTTGAGCTGGAAAACTTCCGTCACATAGTCATCAAACTCACCGCCGATGAGCAGTTTGCCCAGCAGCTCCTCCGGCTTGGCAACACCCCAGTCATTCTGGAGCTCTGCGTTGCTCAGGTCCGGGAACACCGTGCAGCGGGCGCACACCTTGGCCTGGAAAGCGTAGCTATCAAGCTGCTGGGTGTACTGGCCCTTTTTGCCGGGCACCGGCACCTGCCGGACGCAGGAGTTGCGGATGCGGGCGTATTCATCAGCGGAGATGCAGCAGATTTCCCACAACATGGGCTTGCCATCCTCCCCCTTGAAACGGGGGGAGGCGGCAAACTTGTAGTTTTCGATCTGCTCAACATTGGCGTGCATAAATGCGGACAGGTTACTCATGGATGATTTCCTCCTTTAGTTGGCCGCCCTTACATATAGGACGGGTTGGTGTGCTTTTCGGGGCGGGTGAAGCTGTCGCAGTAGCCCTCAAGGGCCTGCTCCACAAAGTCACCCTCTGCGTTGAACATGGACAGCAGCACATCACCATCCAGCACGCAGTTGTTGTAAATCTTGGTGCTCCGGCCAACGGAGGTGGCGGGGTCATCGTTGGAGGTCTGGATGTCAAAGGTAGGCATCACACCCGTCTTGATGAAGTCCTCAACCACCTGGTCAAAGATTTCCGTGCACTTATAGACCGTCATGGAGAAAGCCAGGGCAATGGTTTGGGCCTTGTGGCCGATCACGGGATTGCCCAGACGGTAGACTTCCTTGGTGTTGATGGAGGCCTTGCCCTCAAACTCCTTGGCCATCAGCATGGAGTAGCGGGTGCCGTTCAGCGTCACAAAGCACTCAGCAAAGTTGGCGCTCACGGCATCCTGGGTGTTCATAGAGATTTTGTCAGCCATGTGTCACAATCCTCCTTTACTGAATGATAACGCTCATGTAGAGCTGGGCCATGGCGTTGATGATGTTGAGGCCGTTGATGGTCAGCAGCACTGCCTTTTTCTTGTCACCCTGCTCACAGGTCACCGTGTCGGGGTCAAAGTTCTCAACAGCACGGATTTTCTCAAGCTCCTGGATGAGCTTGACCACATCGCCCCACAGGGAGGCACGGCCAGAGGCATCATTGGGCACGGTGCCCACATAGCGGGTGTTGAACAGCACCGCCGTGTCATTGGCGATCTGGTCACACACACGGATGGTCTGGTTGGACTGAAAAACCTCTCCCTTGGTGTCGGAGAGGGTCAGCAGGGTGTTGATGTCCTCCAGCACACGGGTGACCCCGTTGACATTGTGGAACATAAACTTGCCCGCCTTGAGAGCCGCCTCAAGCGCTGCCTGGGTGTATTCGGTGTCCAGAATGAGCTCACCGTCATACTTGGCATTGGTGAGGGACTTGTTGACGGCCACGCCAGCATGTGCGCCGGTAGTCCAGTAGACCACCGCCTGGGTGTCCACATTGGCAATGGTGGCGTGGGTGGCGGTGTTCCACACGCCAATCACGCCCTCATAGTCAGCGCTGGGTTTCCAGGCCACAAGCTGGAATTTGGCACCCACCTCATCCCTCATGCGCTGGGTGTACTTGACATACAGATTGACCACGGTGCTCTCCGTGGCCGGGCAGCACAGGGTGTTGAAAGCATAGGCCTCCAGCTTATCCAGGAAAGCCTGGTGGTCCTCGCCGGTGACTGCCGCATCATCAGCGCCGCCGGTCAGCTTGGTGCCCGCAGTGGCCTCCAGCGTGGCGCTGGTCTTGAAAACCACATAGTCATTGGCCACCAGATCAGTGGCCGCCTTGACCGTCTGGGTGTCAACACACTGGCCGTCCAGGTAGGTGCTCACATCCCATGCGCTGGTGTCATCGACATTGGAGGCGATGACAATAGAGAGGTCATTGCCACGCACACCGGGGTACTTGGCATCCGCATAGGTGCAGCTTGCCTTTTCGCCGTTTCCCAACCGCCAGCAGTAGACGGTGGTGGCGTGCTGGAAAATCTCACGCAGGGCCAGCAGCTTGGGGTGGTCATACCCATAGCCGAAGATGGCCTTGCTGTTTTTCTGAAACTCACCAGAGGTGACGGGGAAAACCTCACCCTCCGGGCCCCAGCTCAGAACAAAGGGCGCTGCCGCATAGCCTCTGTCAGACAGAGTGGCGGATGCCTTTGCCACGCTGGAGAAATTGATGTAGCTGCCGGGCAGGACCTTGTTCTGGGTCAGCCAGTTACCTCCGCCAAGAGCCATTTATCTCACCTTGCCTTTCATAAACTTTTCAATCAGCGCATCCACCTCATTCAAGGTGTAGGTCTTGCCATCCTCCAGCAGTGCGCCGATCAGGTCCCGCCGGTGGACATATCTCTGAGAGGCCACCAACTGCGCCTTGGTAAAGGCGGCGGCATTGGCCTCCGTGGTCTGGGTTTTTGCCATTGGCTTATCCCTCCTCATTGATTTTGAGAGTTTCCATGTTCTCCTGCTCCAGCGGGACACGGACGAAGTGGTCATAGCTCAAAAGTACATGCAGGACATCCTCCGCCAGTGTCCACTCACAGCCGGTGGCGTGGATGATGTCCCCCTCCGGGGTTGTGATGCTCCCCAGAACAAAGGACAGCCGGTGTGCCATGCCATAGCACTCCGCATCCCCGGCCTTGGGGTAGTAAATCACATCCACCGTGGGTGTCCGCTTGTACCTCTGGCCCACCTCTTTGGCGTGACCGGCACCAGGCATGATGACATTAAAATCTCCGGGCTTGAGCCCTTGCTTGACATTCCCGCCATGCACCTGGGCGGCAGGAAAAGCGGCATGGAGCGCAAGGCTCACGCCGTCATAGATGCTGTTGAAATTGATTTCAGCCATTGAATACCTCCCGCAGCAGGGCCTCCAGTTTTCTCTCGATCACGCCCGGCGCAAGCCTCTCAAGGTCCTGCTCGGACAGGGTGAGGAAATACTGGCCCGGCACCCAGCCGTCACCGCCCCGTGTTCGGTGGCCAAACTCAACATAGCTGGCATATTCCACAGGGTTGATGACCTCAATGGTGTAGGCGTTGCCGGACTTTCTGACTGGCAGTGCCTCAGCGTAGGCTTTCGCATCATTGCTGCCGCCTCTGCTGGCAGCATCCGCTTGGGTTTTGGATGTCCAGCCCCGGCGCAGGGTGCCGCCCTTTTTGCCACTGGATTTTGGGTACTGCCCCACAGGTGTGCGGGGGATGACCAGCGCCAGCAGGCGGGCGGCCAACTCCTTTGACACCTCCGTGCAGAAACGGTCCATGTCCATGCTCTGGAGCGTGGCCAGACTGTCACGGAGGCGCTGGAGCTGCTTATAATCGCAGTTTCCCCAGTTCATCAGGCCCACTCCTTGAAAAGCTCCAGCGGCACCTCTTGGTGGCAGCTATACACTGCGCTCTTGCCGCTCCGTTCATAGTCACGGGTCATGCCGTTCTGGGTCACTGTGATTTTAGACCCCTCCGGGATGTCCACGGAGGGGTCAATGTAGAGCACCACGCTTTGGGCCACCTGGGCGGCCTCCTCGTTGGGCTCTGTACTCACCACAGACTTGTGGGAAATGCGGCAGCGGATGTCTGCCGCCAGGATGCGCTCCTGGGGCTCCGTGCGGCCATTGGCGGGGTTGAGCACCCCGTCCAGCACGGTGATGGTCGCTTTGCCCACCCAGAGGCTCTGCACGGCCTTTTTGTGGGCGGGGCTCCCCACTACCATCTCATCCTCCGAAAAGCCGCCAGCGTGCTCTCAGACGGGCGCATGAGCCCTGCAATCAGGGCATCAAAGCGGGCCTCAGCGCTGCTGGCTCCATCACTGGCTCCAGCAAAGGTGATGGCCACATCACCCTCCGTGATGCTCTTGGCCGGGGCGGAGAAGTCAAAGCCCTCCAGCCCGTCCAGACCACCGGCGGCTTTCTTATCATAGAGGAATTGCCCGGCCACCATATCCACATGGACATAGAAAAGGCCATCCGGCAGCACCCTTTGATTGATGTCTGCCAGGATGTCCTTTTCACACTTGTCTATGAGGAAATTGAGGCCGGTTTCGTCATTGTCCGTGACGGTGTAGCCCAGCATGGCCAGCCGGGACACCACGGCCTCATACACGGTCATGGTTTAGCCTCTGGACTTGATGCGGGCGATGGGGATAACCTTGTGGTTGATGTAGGAGCGCTGGCTCTCAGTGGCCTCACCAGAGTGGACCAGAGCCCAGTTTGCACCATCGGACAGCTCCGCATCCGTGGGAGAGAGGGTGGTCTGGTTGGTCTTTTCGTAGGAGATGCCCTTGGGAGCAAACACCTTGCGCTGGCGAGTGTAGAGGGTGTCCTGGCCGCCGTTCTTGGCGGGGTCACGGGACATCTCATAGGGCACCTTAGCACCCAGGTCCTCAAAGTTGATGGAGCCCTCACCCAGGACATAGCTGGTGTATTCCTCACCGGCAGGGACATCCACCTCATAATAGGTGGCAATGTTGTCCACGCTGGGGGAGGCCACAGCGTTGTACTTGGTGCCGCTCTTGGTGTAGTAGGTCTTGCCGGTCACCAGGGCGGTGTCAGAGGTCAGCTTATAGGTGGCGGCAACAGCCTCAACAGGCATCCCGTCATCCACAATGACCAGCTTGCCGTTCCAGGTGTAGAGGGTCAGGTCACGGGTCACGCCGTCCTTGTCGGTGTACTTGAGAGCGGTGAGCAGATTGAGGTTTTCCAGGTTGGTGGCCGGAACAGAGTGCATGAAAATCATGGCAAACTTTTTCTTGTGGTCACCGCAGGCCTGGGCAGTGGCGCTGTTGAGGGTGGAGGCCTCCAGGTTGCCGTTGACAGAGTAGGTGTGCTTGGTGACAAACTCACCGCTCTTGCCGCCGGTCATGGAGAAAACGCCCTTGAGGACCGCCAGGATGGTGTCCTGGTCAATGTCCTGCCAGTAGTCCGCCACCTGCTGGGCCACATTGTTCATAAAGTCCACGCCGCCGGTGATGTCAAAGGAGAAGTCCTTTTCCACCCACGCCTTAGCACGGCCAATGACCACCACGCCCTGCTCAAAGGTCTTGGTGGAGGTGGCGGTGATGTCAGTCTGGCCGTCATAGTTCACGGCCTCACCGTCCAGCAGGCCACGCACGGCCACACGGGCATAGCCGGTGCCGTTCTGGGTGCCCAGCACCGCACGGATGTCCGGGTTGCCCACCAGGACCTTGGACTTGCGGATTTCGTTGAGGCGGGTGCGGGGGATGCGGTCCATGATGTACTTGAAAGCCTCAGGGTTGAAAGATTTTGCGTCAAACTTAGCGTTAGGCATAATTCAATACTTCCTTTCTTGAAATGATTGTGTTGTTGGGGTTATTCCAGCTTTGCGTCAGGGTTTTTGGCCATGTACTCGGTCAGCTCGGAGTAGGACATCTCAGACAGCTTTTTGGTGCTGCCGGGCTTGCCCCCGTCCCCGTTCTCGCCGGGTTTCCAGCCGCTATACTTGGGCGCATCTCCAAACATAAAGTCAGTAGCAGCGTCCTTTTTCATCGCCTCGACCTTGGCCCCCAGGGTGACGGTTTCGCCGTTCTCCTTAGAGGTGACCTTGCCATCCACCACCTTGGCATCCTTGAGGAAGTCCGCCAGCATCGCACGGACGGCGATGTTGTTCTTGGACCCGGCAGCGGTGAGCTCTGCATCCACCGCAGCAGTCAGCTTGACCGTGGCCAGCTCCTTGTCATAGGCGGCTTTCTGGTCCTTGTTCTGCTGGGTGAGCGTGTCGATCTGCTTTTGCAGTTCGGCATTGTCACCGGCGGACTTTTTCAGCTCGGAGAGCTGAGTGTCACGGGTCTTGATACCCTCACGGAGCTGCTTGACCTCGGTTTCCAGCTCTGTGACCTTGGCAGTCTTTGTGTTGAAGTCGGTGCGGGCCACAAAGCCCTTGCCGATCTCCTGAGAAACTGCCGTGTCAATTTCGGGGGTGTACGCATCCCCCAATACGGTTTTCAGCCATTCCAACATGATTGTTACCTCCTTGCATGTCTGCTGTCCTTTTTATCCGGCCAGTCCCGGTGTTGCAGTGCCCATCTTGTAGTCCGCCGGGCCAGCGGTATTTGGGTATGAAAAAAGCACCGTGCATTTTCAGCACGATGCTTTTAACATCAAAAGGGGTTATTCCTCGGAGCTCTCCAGATCAGCGTGGTAGGGGCACTTGAGGCATCGCTCACGCTGTTCCTCGCTCCAGTCGATGCCGCCGGGCAGCACAGAGGGGTTGAGCAGGCGGTCTGCGACATCGCAGATGACCATGCAGTCTGTGCCGTTGACCTGGGCGGCCTTTACTGGGCAATACACTGTTTTCACTCAAACACCTCCATGATTTCCTTTGTCTTGGGGTCAAAGTCGCTTTTGGAAAAAGCGGTGTTGATTTTCCCGCTTTCGTCATCCATATAGGCGGCACCCTCAAAAGAGTAGTAATTGGTGTGGTAGCCATCCCAGCGCTTGCGGGTGATGGAGCACTTAGCCTGCCGGATGTAGCCCTTGGCATCCTCCAGCGTGCAGCCGTGATGCGTGCCGTGGGCATCCTTGAAAACCAGCTCATCAACCTCAATGGGCTTGGCGGGCACCCGGACAGAACCGGGCACGCCGGTTGCCTTTACGGCCTCATAGGCCTTGTAGTCAGCCTTGGAGGCCTCCGGCACACGGCCCTTGTAGGAATAGAGCCCGGCCAGGTCTTTGTATTCGGCAGCGTGGTCATATTTCAATGCTTGGAAGTCCTTGAAATAGCGGGGTGCATCCGCACCCAGGCGCTCCCTGTACTTTTCAAACTGGGCTCTGTCAGTAGTTTCATTATAACTGATTTTCCGCATCTTATCAACAGTTCCTTGACCGTGGAGGGCATCCTGCTGGGCTTTCCATTGGTCATAGGTCATGTTGCCGGGCACCTTGAAACGCTCACCCGTCACAGCGTCACGGGCATAGCGTTCACCCATGCCGTCCATGTCCTCAAAGTAGGGGCAGGTGCAGCACCGGCACCACGGATGAAACGGTGGAGCGGTGAGCCCCACCTGGTACTCTGACATCTTGAAAACCTTGCCGTCCATGTCGGCACACAAGCTGCAAGTGTCCTTGTCAAAGGAGGCCACGATTTTGTAGCGCTCCACATCCAGGGCCTTGTAGCAGTCCTTTTGCCCGGCGCTGGAGAAATAGGCGCTTTCCGTCATCACCAGGCGGCCAGCCTTTGCCCTGGACACATCAAACTGTTTGGAGATGGCAGAAATGGCACGGTCCGGGGCCTCACCCCGGATGACCATTTGCGTGAGCTGGGTGTTGACGCTGTTCACAAGGCTCTGCTTGTTGGTCCAGCACCGATCACGGAAAGTCTGGTTGTCCGTGGTCCAGGGGCGGGAGAGCACCTTGGTGATGGTTTCCTCATTGAGGGCCTGCATGGTCCAGCCCACGCCCAGCCCCTTTTGCAGTTCAAAGGCCGTGTGGTAGTAGCTGCCCTCATACATCTTGCGGGCGGCGGCATCCACATAGTCCAGTTGGTTGGAGTATAGGACCTCTGCCTGCTGCTGGAGCTGGAGCTTTAGAGCCTCCAGCCGGGAGATGTGCACCCTGGCGCTGGCGTTCTCAAGCTGTTTCATCCAGGCACCATCAATGGCGTTTTGCTCACCATAGGCGATGTACTCAGCCACGGTCCAGTGAAACTCCTTGAGCTCCTTGGAATTGAGCAGCCGCTTGGCCTCTGCCAGGTCAATCTCATTGTTGGTGGCAAAGCGCTGATACCAGCGGGCCATCTGCCGCTCAATCTCAGCTTGGGCGGCGGCAAACTGCTTTTCAAGGTTTTCCACATAGGAGTAGGACTGGTCCAGCAGCGCATCCTCCATGTTTTTCATGCGCTGGGCCCAGTAGGCGGCATTAGTCTGTCTTGCCATCGCCACCACCCTCATTGTTTACCGGCGGCTGGTTGCGGTTGGCCAGAAAAGCGGCCTGGTAGGGGTCAGCCTGCATGGCCTCCTCTTTCTCATCCTTGATGCGCTGGAGCTCCTGCTCCGGGTCAGTGACCCATGGGTGCATCTTGACGATGGTTTCATCAGAGAGGATGCCCACGGAGTTCTTGCAGTTGTTGATGGCCTCCGTTTCGTTGATGAGCACATCCCGGTCAAAGATGACCGTGACATCCTCGCCCTCAAAGCTCCTGCCGCCGGTGTTGGCCAGGTGCTTGTTGATAAACCAAAGCAGCTCCTCCATGCTGGCCTGAAACTCCATTTCAATGCCGTTGGCATCCAGGTCAATGTCAGAGTACATGCTCTGAATGTTCATTTGGTTTGGGTCACCGCTCATGCGGTCATCTTTGGCATCATAACCTCTGGCGTTCTCAATGATGGCATCCTTGAGCAGGGCCAACAGGGTCTTGTAGTTTTCGGCGTTGACGGATATTTCCAGAGTGTCCACGCCGCCCTCAGCCCCCTCATAGGACCGCACCTTGATGGCACCATAGGTGGCCAGGTTGCGGCGGAATGTGCCCAGGTCCTCACCGTCATAGTTCTTGATGACCAGGATGGTGGTGTGGATGTCCTCCTCCATCTGGTTGGCAAAGTTGCTCAGGATGTTGTTGTAGGCATCCTGGAGGCACTTGACCTTAGAGAGGAGTGGGATTTCATGGTGGGAGCTCTTAAAGCACACCAACGGGATGCGCTCCCAGTTGTAGCCCTCTACTTTGCCGGTTTCATTATCCTGCCGGGTGATGATATAGGGGCCGGAGTAGGCAAAGCTGTCCGGCTCCAGCACGCCGTCATCCGTGCGGATGAAACAGTCCACACCTCCGCCGTGCATGACCTCAACCTTGACCACATCCTTGGCGTGTTCGGCCTCATCATATTCCTGCACCACATAGACATGGACAGCAGCGTCCAGGATGGTGTGGTCAGCGTCCGCCCAGAATGGCAGGACCTCATCAGCAGGAAAGCGCCGGAAAGCCAGCTCCCCGTTTTCGTAGTATGGATAGAGCCAGGACTTTCCGCCAATCCATGCGCCCTCACCAACATTGTGCATAGTACGCAGAAAACGGGCCCCGAACAGAGCCCCCAGGGCCTTGGCATACTCCTTGTTTTCGGTGTCAAAGGACAGCGGACGGCCAAAGGAGTAGTTGGTCTTTTGGTCCACCATCTTGGAATAGAGGTTGTTGACCAGCCGGTTGTTGGGCAAGTTCTTGAGCACAATGGGCTTGCCGTCCTCATCCAGCGCCAGGCGTTCCCGGTGGGTCACATCCTGGTAGCCGTCATAGTAGGCCTCACCCTCAAGCTGCTTTTTGCGCTCCGGGCTGGTGAGCCATGCGGTGATTTCAAGCTCCAGAAAGCGCTTGTCCGTCATGCCCCGTTTGAAATTGGTGGCCACACGGCCATTGCAATCATCCCTCAGATTGAGTGTCACCATTGGTTTCTCACCTCACTTAAAGCTAATCAGATCAGGCGCATAGACACGGTGCACGAAGTAGCGCACATCGTCCATGCTATGGTCATTTTCTTTGATGGGACGGTCCATCTGGGCTTTTTCATCCCAGCGATACATCCCAAACTCACGGATGCAGTCCGTGCAGCAGTCACAGAAAAAGATGTCACCGCTCTGGAGCCGGGTGGCCACATTGCGGATGCCGTCCAGCACGGAGTTGGAGGCCTTTTCTACACGGTAGCGGTCATGGCGGCGGATGACCTCAATGAAAGAGGCCGCCGATGGGTCCACGATGATGGCGGACACATGCAGGCCATCAGCCAGACGCTCCAGCTCCGTGTAGTGCTCCTCATCGGTGCGCTGGCGGCCCTCCTTGCGGCTGTCATAGTAATACTCCCTCATCCTGTACCACTTGCCGCCAGCCTTGCCCCAGAGGCCAATGCTGGTGGGGTTGATGGTGCCGTAGTCGCAGGACATCACATACTTTTCATAGGGCCTGGGGACGCTGGGCACAACATGAAAGTCCTTGTTGAACATCGTGTAAATAAGCCCCTCCGCCACCACCCACAGGCCCCGGATAAAGCGATCATAGAAAACGCCAGAGTAAAGGCTCTCATACCTTGCCTTGACTGAGGCGGAGAGGCTGAGGTTGTCATCCATGGTGAAATGGAGGTGCAGCATTTTCCGCTTGCTGGCCTCCAGCACCCACTTGGTATAAAACCAATGGCTGGGGCCCTCCGGGTTGCAGTTAAACCACAGCTTGGCCCCCTCAACAGAGCAGCGGGCCGTGGCCTGGTTGACAAAGCTCTCCGGCATCAGGGCCACCTCATCCAGCAGGATGCCTGCCAGTGTGATGCCCTGGATGAGTGCGGCGCTGCTTTCGTCCTTGCCGCCGAACAGGTAAAAGCTGTTACTCTTGCCGTTGGCGCTCACCACGATCTTGTTTTCAGTGCGGTGCTCCTTGAAAGAGAAAACGCCCGCCAGCCAGACGGGCAGATTGCTTGTCACATTGCGGCGCAGGCTCTCAATGGTCTTGCCGCAGATGGCAAAATTGCAGCCATCAAAGCGGGTCATGGCCCACATGATAAAGCCCACCGTCATGGCCACTGTCTTGCCGGAGCGGATGGAGCCGTCACAGATGATGCCGTCATAGACCTCAAAGCCGGGTCTATTCCACCAGGTCATGGCCAGGTTTTGCCGGGTGCTCAATCTCTGGTATTTCATCTGTGCCTATCTCCTCTCTGGTGCTTTGGTCAATGACCTCAAAGATGTTATTCTCTGGGGCCTCGCTGCCACCGTTCTTGCTGTCGAACATGCCCAGGTGCTTGGCCAGCAGCTCCAGGGCCTTGACCTTATCGTGCACCTTGACCTCCGTGCCATATTGCCCCTCCTTGATGGAGGCAATGGCCTTGCGCTTTTCATCCGGCAGCTCAGAGGTTGGGGTGATGCGGACAATGCCATTTTGGTTGACGGTGGCGAAGTCAGCACCGTTGGCAAAGGCGATTGCAGCCAGCTCCTCAAGCACTTTTTCCTGGGTGATTTCCACCCGCTTTTGACGCTTGGCCTGCTGCTTTTGGATTTCGGCAGAAACTTGAGTTTTATTGAGTAGTTCCACGGCTATCCGGGAGGCGCTTTTTTCGCTATATCCGGCACGCTTGGCAGCCGCCGTGGCATTGAGGTCCACAAGGTATTCCTGCACAAATCGCTTTTGCTTTTCAGTCAGCTTTGCCATCTCACCACCCCATCACATAGTAAAAGCCGCCCTCATCGGATGGCTCTAAAAAATCGTTAGAATGAAACAGCGGCAAGGGTCTGGGTTTCATCATCCGTCACCTTGCCGCTGCTCAACCAAGGAGGTATTGCATCATCTTGAGGCACTACCCGCAGGATATAGTGTACCACAGAAACACCGAACAGACCGAACAAGTTACAGTTGGACCTCTGTGCCGTCATCTGTTTCCGGCTCCGTGGCCTTGATGTACCTGTTGCAC
>OLXR01000585.1_pt1 | contig 15029 bp, 16 predicted proteins | sample 1673941 | NCBI WGS metagenome assembly OLXR01 (sample SAMEA103958134, study PRJEB25191) | human gut metagenome
CTGGCACCCTCGAGCTTGGTTTTGACGACACCATACCGCGTGCCCATTGCTTCGACCACTTCGCCGTTTCCGATATACACGCCGATATGCCCGTCGTGCCAGACGGCAAGACCGGGGGTTTCGGGGATGGTATCGATGGGGCCGGAGACGGTCGCGGAATGGTACATCTCGTTTGCTGAGATATCCGGCATACCATTGGTGTTGTACACGATTTCCTCCGTCTCTGCGTCCAACCAGCCATAGCCTTTGATCAGACCGACGCAGTCCGTCGTTCTGCCACCGACCCACGTCTGGCGAATGAAATCTGCGTTGCCAGCAAGAGCATCCGGATACTGCGCGAGTTTTGCTTCGAACAGGCTTTCCGTCAATACAAGACCGAACGTGCCCCAAACGTAGCCCCAGTGTTCTTCGTAGGCGTGAATTGCATATTGAACCAAGTCCGCAGCGTTCTTGCCGGCCGGGTTCGTGAAGCCGGACGTGTCCAGTTCCGTGCTGCCGCTTCCATATCCGTAATCGATCTGGATCGTGCCGCCCGACGCGCCGGTGCCGTCGCTGCCGTTGGCATTGCCCGCGATCATCGTGTAGATGTGCGCGGCATTTTCCTTGTCCTCGTCGGTGACAGCCCGACCGAGCTTTGCCGCAAGGTTTTCATATGCTGCCGCCAGCGAGAGCGGCACAGTTGCCGTGTAGACTTCCTCAGTCTCGACCGTGCTGCCGTCTTCCAGCTCAGTGACTACAATTCGCGTTCGCTGTTCTGTGATAAAAAAGCAGTCCACAAACCGGTCTGCCGCACGCTGGCTCGGCGCGCTTTCTCCAAAGCAGAGGGCATAAAAAATCGCCTTGACCTGTATCGGGTCAAGGCGATTGCCGTCGGTCATATTCGCTATATGTCACCCCATAAAAAGAGGCTTCCACAGCGGAATTGTTGTGGTCGGCCCCACCCGACGTAGTCGAGCAGAGGATGGCAGCGATCAGGATGACCGGTGCGAAAATAGCGACCAGCAGAAAGCCGATGCCCTTGCGCCCCTTTTCGCTGGTCAGCAGCAGCGCCGCCGCGCGGGCGGCTATCGTGTTCATGCTCATAGCTGCATCCCACCCATGACCGGTACTGCTTCCTGCTCTCCATCGTGCTGGGCTAAAAGCGCCCGGTCATTCTCGTCCAGACGATTGGACAGACCAGCCGCGTCCATGTACTCCATGACGTTTCCGGTCATGCGGCGCAGGAGCTTTTCTTCGCCCTCTGCTTGCGAACCCAGCCGGATGCGCTGTTCTGCCAGCGCCTGTGCGACCAGTCGCTGCTCGTCCGGAGACAGGTTCAGGGACATCGTTTCTTCCGGACCTGACTGCCCTCCAACCACTATGTACCGCGCGTGGACACTGTTGTCCCCGCGAATCGCTTTCGTGATCGCAGAGGAAATGAGGGACATCCGATCCATATCCGCGTCGCTCTCGCCAAGCGTTTTGCCGGTCATGAAATGCTCTGTCCTGCGCTGACTGTCCTCGTACCATTCCAGAAACACATCCAGATAGATGCCCTCGCTTCCGCCGTAGTCTGTCCGACAGAAAAAGCCGGCGTCTCTGGGCATCTCGCGTCCGTTTTGCCAACGATTGTCCAGAAGAAGATACTCGTCTGGTAGATAGCCGATGCTGTCCAACCGAGCTTCCAGCTCGTGAAAAACATCTTCCGCTGTGCGCTGACCGGCATATTTCAGCTTGCAGGGATTCTCTGCATCCGGCTCCCAGCGTTCAAATTCAATTTGCTTCATTCGCGCATCCTTCCTTCACCTATTATTTGCCGCCTGCCTTTCCGAACAGCTTTTCCTTGTAGGCCGGTGCTGTGACGAGCAGGTCATAGCGTTCGTTGCCGCATTTGTAGAGACACTCGCCCTTGTGCGGGGCCTGAATAATGTTGAACTCGCTTTCCTCCAGCTGGAGCAGATCCATGAACTCCTTCTTGTTGACCGTACCGCAGTTAAATAGAAACTGATGCGGCGGGATGGAGAACAGCGGCTTTGTCATTTCGCGCACACCGGGGCGGTCAAAATCCTCCACGTTCTGCGATGCCATGAGCATGGCGGAGTTCTTCTTTCGCACGCGCTTCAGCGCATTGCGGATATACTCGACCGCCACAGGGTTGCCCAGCCAGATATAAAGCTCGTCCAGCGCCGCGACCGTGTTGCCCTCGATCAGCAGCTTGTCCGTCATGTAGGACAGCAGATTCAGAAGGATCGTGCTGCGGACGTTGGCTGCGACCTCGTTCAGCCCTTTTACACCGAACACAAGGAATCTGGTCGAGGTCAGGTTGCTGTGACCATTGAAGAACTTGGCGTCAGCCCCCTTGCACATGGAGTACAGACCCAGCAGTACCTGCTGGAGCATCTCCTTTGTGTAGAGCTGCGGCTTCTGCTCGTCAAAATTCAGGTATTCAATCTCGATGTAGTCATAGAATTCAGAAAGGATCGGATAATCCTCTGACTTCATCAGGCTGAAATCCGTTTCTTCTGTAATGCCCCATTCGGTATAAAGACGCATCAAAAGAATCTCGATGGTGTCGATCTGCGCCGTTGTGAAATCCTTATAGCAGCGCAGTACGTCTTTCAAAAACGAAATGTGCTGTGCCAGCCGTGTGAACTGGCGGAAGGCGCTCGGCGCGTCCACATCATACGGGTCTGCGTCGGTATCCCAGCAGCGCGGTTCCAAGAGGTTAATTTTGTATGTTCCTTCGATGATATCCGCAAAGCACCCGCCGACCGCGCGGCACATCTCCCACTGCTCGTGTTCTACGTCCAGCGTGATGATCGACTTTCCAGCCTCCAGAAAATTCAGCAAAAGCAGCTTCATAAGGAAACTCTTGCCCTGTCCGGTATTGCCGAGGATGAGGATATTGGCAGAAGTTTTATCTTCATCACGCTGGTCAAAATCGACCACGATATTGCTGCCACACTTGTCCTTGCCGATATAAAAGCCTTTCCGGTCTGTCTTGCCGCTGTAATTGAACGGGAACAGATTTGCAACAGAACCAGCAGGCAGCACCCGTTCATATTCTGTTCCGAACGCATTATAGCCGCACGGACTCACGCAGCAGAAGCCCTGCTGCTGGCGCAGCTTCAGCTTGTCCACATTGAGCTTTGCCCGTGTCAGCTCTACCGTGACCTGATTCTGCAAGATTTCAAATTCCGTCTGATCCGATGCGATCAGCTCCATATAGACCGCGCAGTGCATCAGGGATTCCTTGTTGCGGTGCATGGAGCCGACGAGCGTTTTGACATCCTGCAAATTACTCTCGGCCTCGACCGCCTGCTGGATGTTCTGCGTGCTGTTCCGCTTCATGCGGTTGCGGATCTCGGCGTTGTGGACGATCCGGCTTTCCTCCAACGGCGTAACAATGCGCGTATAAACGTGCAGCGTCACGCCGTGCATCTCACCTAAGTGGCGCAGGATGGCTTGATCGTCCGTGGCGGTCGGATATTCCCGCAGTGCCCAGACGCACCGGATGCTGTTGCCGCAAAAATAGCGGTCAAATTCAAATTTTACCAGCGATGGTGCGATCATGTCCAGAAACGATTTCAGCTTTTCCGCTTCCGGATCGGCGCACTGTTTTTTCCTAAAAAGTGCCATGCTCATCCCTCCAGAAACCGCTGACCGTCGTAGTCCTCCATCCGCTCCGAGGTCGTGTTTTCTTCAAAATACAGCGCAAGAATGCGCTTGAGATCCTCACGCCCTGCTCTGCGGACGGGAAGGCCGCTCTTGTGAAGAGATTCCTCGATGGTGGAGAGAAGCGAATAGACGGTTTCGCGTTTTTCATTCTTCAGCCGCACGACCAGATAGAACTCCCGCGCCAGCTTCATTTCCACCTGCATCTCGTCCAGATGCTGTCGATCCTGTTCCAGCAGGCGTCGGATCTCCGGATTCGTTTCCTGCTGGAGCCGGTCATGGTAGAACGCACGGTTCTGCGTAAAAGATTCTCTGGAATTGAGCGCCAGCAGCTCGATGTTTGCCTGTGTACTCAGTACATTTTTCAGGGCTTCGATTCTGGCATAGATCGCGTTCGCCGGCAGAACACCAAGGTTGGATGGACGGACAATGTAGAATACCAAATCACCTGCGTCGGTGGAAATGCAGTAATCCGTGATTTTCTGGATTCCCATGAGCTGCTGGGTGGACTGCCTGCGCTTATCTTTCTTCTGTTTTTTCATGTCGGGTCCTCCCACTCGAAAATTTGCTGCTCCGTGATGTAAAAGCTCACGACGAACGAGAGAAAGTCCAGCACGCTCAGTCCGTCCAGATGGATGGACAAAAACGCATACGCCGCCACCAGCACCATGGGCAGAAACAATCCAAGCTGCGTCAGCGCGAGGACTGCGATGAGCAGCCCAATGCCGATGACGGCCAAGTCCCGTAGCTGCCAAAGCCAGAGCGTGGCTTTGGCGTTCAGGTTATCGGGATAAATATAAATACGATCACCTCCATGAACGAAAAACGCCGCCGCAGAACATCCTGCGGCGGCGCTGGGTGGTTATTCTTCTGTTTGCGGCTGCGCCGCTTTTAGCTCCTGCACACGCGCCAGATCGACGAAGTGGGTGGCATAGCTCCGCTCGATTTCCGGGCTTCCGCTTTTACTGAATTGCAGCGGAATGACCGGCTTGTGACCGGTCCCATTCTTCTTGCGGACACCCCAGCGCTTGTAATAGCAGAAGGACGGCTTCAGCTCATGCGCCTGCGCATACACGCGCACCTGGTGCAGCACGAAGGACAGCCGTTTCAGATTGGCATTGCACACGGCTTCAAGATACCGTACACGCTCAAACCGCCAGTCCTCATATTTCTGTTTCGGCAGAATGCCAGTGTCCATGAGCACATCCACCGGCGCAGCATATCCGCGCGTCTGGAGTTGATGGTACATGGAACTGTGTATCTTGCCGATCAGCTCTTTTTCGTTCATACGCCACACCTCCCATCTGCAATTTCAACTATACCACAGCGCGTCCGCAAATGCAAAAGCGGAAGCCGCAGGCGGTACCTGCGGCTTCCGGCTGCGCGGTTATTCTTCTTCGGCATCCGTATCCGGTTCGTCGGGTTCTTCTGTCTCCGGCTGCTCGGCAGTGACTTCTGCCTCGTCTTCTTCCAGCGCATCCTCGATCAGTCCGATGATGAACTGCTTCTGTTTGAGGTTGTTTTTCTTGAGGTATGCCTTCAGCCGCTCGAAGAGTTCTTCCGGAAGCTGGATCGCCATGGTTCTCATATCACCTGTCATTTTTGTTCCTTCTTTCATTTTGTAATAATCTGTGATAAGTTGTTCTACGAATTCGCTGAGTGTCTTGCCGGATTGCTCCTGCTCTAGCCGCACACGCGCGTGGAGATCTGCCGGAATCATAGCGCACAAGTTCTTTTTATCTGCCATTGGGCTTCGTCCTTTCCTTTTTGATTTGCAAGGCAAGCATACTGTAAGCTCCGACACAAAGCTATTCACAATAAGCAACAAAGAAGCGCCGCAAAACGAAGCATATTACAAGCCAAAAATCTGCGCTCATTTTCCTAAAACTTCTGCGATACCAGCCATGATATACTCTGCACATGGCAGTGCGATGGCATTTCCGAGCGCAGTATAGCGGTTGGTGCTGCAAATCTCTCTGCCGTCTGCTCCATATTTTGTCCACCCCTCCGGCAGTCCCATGAGACGCTCACATTCTGTTTCTGTTAGAAAGCGAATGCAGCCGCTACTTGGATCATCCTCATACCAAAAGGCAAAAGGATATAGTTCGGATGCTAGAAGAGTGGGAAACGGATCTGTCCGCTTTCCAAAGCTTCGGAGAAACATCCGCTGATTGTGGTGCTTGGCGCCACCGCGCATTCGCAGTCCGGAAAAGGGTTGGACGATGGGTATACGCCGCCCTGCTTCAATAAAATCTCCTCGATCGGCTTCGGCGGCGGACACCCCGCCAGCACTGCACAGATTAAAATTCTGGAACAGTGGGCGGGACTTAAATAATATTTCTCCGGCACGTTGGCCTGTAAAATCTGCCACGAGAAAGATTCTTTGCCTGCGTGCAATTCTGGGGTTTGCCCAATATTGGGCGTCCAGGATGCGCCAAGCGAGATCACATCGTCTCCCTCGCACCATTCCGGCATCTGCCCACTGTCCAGAAGCAGGCATTGGAATTTCGGCGCCCGTGAACGCTCGCAGTACGGCGAGATAATCCAACCGGTTTCCTGATAGCCGAGCTCCGATGACGTTATGAATTGTAAGCAATTATGAACAGTTCTCCCTTCAAAATCTTGTATTTTCTCTGAAAAATGCGAAAACGCTGTACATAATTTTCCTCTATACTGAAAATGCCACAATATATGAGGAGGTAACCTATGCACAGCAAGAAAACAGTTTTAATTGTTGATCTGATGAATGCGGCAAACATGGAGTTGATACGCTTGGATTTCAGATCATCAGCACTCAGTCGGCACGACAAGGAATTTCGCCGGTTTTGCAACTATTGTACGGAAAATGGAATTCAAGCTTATGATGCAGAAACCGGACCGCGGTACTTCAGGTCTCGTTTTGGGTTGAATATCGGCAATGCCAATATAAAATTAAATAGGCAGCAGCTTGATGCGCGCAATTCAATTCGCTTTTTGGACGATATCTTTCAATTTGGATACGCATTACGATACAGTCATCATGACTATACCCTTCCGCAGAAATATGCCAACTTACTGAACGAATACCTTGCGTGGTGTCAGAGAAATAATAATTCAGCCGGAACAATTGATGTCAAAAGAACAAAGATCCGGCAATTCTTATGCTTTTTAGATGGTAGAAGAATTATTCTTTCAAATCTGACTACAGCTGACATTTCGGATTTTATGACCACTTTGTGTCGGTATCATCGCGCGACCATCCACGTATGCAGCAGCGCTTTGCGTAATTTCCTTTGTTATCTCCATGAAAGCTGCATACTTGAGGACGACCTATCTCCTAGTGTTCCAAGGCCAAAGATCTATGTCGACGAGAATATCCCAGAAACATGGACACCAGAGGAAGTGAGGCAATTGCTGGCTGTCATTGACCGCAGCAATGCGATTGGAAAAAGGGATTATGCAATGCTGCTACTGGCCGTTTTACTTGGAATGAGGGCTGGTGATATCTGTGCATTAAAATTCAAAAACTTGGATTGGCGGCAAAAACTGATTACCTACACGCAGCAAAAAACGAAAAAGACGAACACGCTGCCGCTGCTTCCTATCATTGGGGATGCCATTATTGACTACTTAAAAAACGGCCGCTTAGACTCTGACTGTGACAATGTGTTTATCCGCCATATTCATCCTTACGGCGAATTTCAGTCCAGCACATCTCTTTCTGAAAATCTCAAGCGATATATGAAGTATGCCGGACTGACGGTGAAAAAGCGTAAAACGGCGCATTCCCTGCGCCATACGCTGGCAAGCACCCTCTTGTATGACGGGACACCCCTTATGACGATATCCAATATTCTTGGTCACAATTGTCCAAAGACGACATCTGTTTATACGAAAGTAGACCTTCCGGCTTTGCGTAAATGTGCATTGTCTTATGGTGAACGGAGGGAACTGAAATGACTTCCAAAATGTTGTTGGAGCAATATATGGCAGAGCGGCGTGCTCTTGGATTTAGTCTGAAAACTGACGAAGGGTGCATTCGGCGCTTTCTTCAAGACTTTGTCGATCCGGATGATGGGGATATTTCCTTTACGAAAGAATACGTCCTAAGTCATATTGGAAACCGACGGAATATGCAGACCAATACTATCTTGCGAGATGTCAGCGCAATCAATGGGTTTCTTGATTTTGTAGTTCGCAAAGGCTATACGGCATACAGAATTCCTCCGAAATCCCTCCCAAAAGAAAACCGTAATTTCAAAGCCTATATATTTACAGATGAAGAAATTGAACAAATACTGATTGCAGCGGATCATACGGCATTTACAGAGCAGAATCCTGCTCGAACGTACCAACTTCCTGTTATGTTCCGAATCCTGTTTAACTGTGGCCTGCGCACCTCCGAATTGCTTAAACTACGTATGCGCGATGTAGACCTTGAAGAAAATGTATTTATCATCTTGGACACCAAATTCCACAAAAACCGTTTGGTGCCCTTTTCCACTACAGTTGCCGAGGCATTGAAGGAATACTTAGAAAAGATTCAGGAAAAGTCCGCAGACGCATTCATTTTTCCAAGCTCAAGTTCTCGCAGCAAAAGCGGAAGGTACGGGAATAGTTGGATTCATGCTCAATTTCGCCAGATTCTCAGAATAGCGAAAATTCCCTATAACGGTTCAGGAAACGGTCCGCGTCCACATGACATCCGGCACACCTTTGCTGTGCATTGCCTTAATAACTGGGTGCTTTCGGGTGAAGATATTACCGCTGCCTTACCTGTCCTTTCACGATATCTTGGGCATAATGGGTTATCCGGAACGCAAAAGTATCTGCAGCTAACTGCACAGATGTATCCAGATATTGTTACAAATCTGGAACTCCAGTTTGGTGCCCTCATTCCGCAGATGGAGGTAGCAAATGAAAACATCTAACTTTTCCAGATATTTGACACAGTATCTTACACACTACTTGCCCGTCCAACGAAATCTAAGCAGCAATACGATTCGTTCTTACCGAGATACCTTCAAACTGCTCCTGATTTTTTGCAGAGACGAAAAGGGCTTAAATATTGCAAAGCTGACATTGTCCAAACTTGATAAAAAGTGCATTGAGGATTATCTCCTGTGGCTAACCGATGCCAGAGGATCGTCACCGTCTACATACAACCAACGACTCTGCGCGATCCACGCTTTTTTTGATTATGTTATGACGGAAGAACCCAGCTATATGGAACACTGCCTCCAGATCCTCAAAATTCCGAGTATGGTAGCTCCAACGCCGCAAGCTAAATATATGACACCGGAAAATTTAAAGCTTCTGTTGTCCATGCCTGATGTTTCCACAAAGAAAGGTCGGAGGCATCTTGTTCTGCTCACTGTCCTGTATGATACAGCAGCCCGTGTTAGTGAACTTGTAAATATTCGCCTGCGTGACATACGGTTAGACTTTCCGGCAGTTATTACATTGCACGGAAAGGGCGGAAAAGTCCGCACAGTGCCGCTGATGAAGCAAACTGCTGGATTGTTGCAGGGATATCTCCAAGAAAACCATATTGATCTACGCGCCACCCCGGAACTTCCGCTGTTTTGGAATGGGCGCAGGCACAAGTTGACCCGTTCCGGAGTAACATACATTGTCCAAAAGTATGCTGAAATGGCACAAGAGCTATCCACAGGAATGCCCACAAAAATTTCTCCGCATGTCTTCCGGCATACAAAGGCCATGCATTTGGTACAAGCAAATGTGAACCCGGTCTACATTAAAGACTATCTAGGGCACGCCGATATTTCTACTACAGAGGTTTACGCCAGAGCAGACAACGAAGCCAAGCGAGCTGTTTTGGAGAAAGCAACAGCTCATCTTGATCTCCCAAAGGCATCTCATTGGGAACAGGATACTGAGTTAATTGATTGGCTTTCCTCGCTTGGTTAAAATTCCAAATATTATGCGCAGCGAAACAGGGCAATTTGCTCTGTTTTACTGCTCTTTGGAGAAAGTACTTTGCATAATTGATTTCTGTTCATAACGTGCCTTATGTGCTTCAATACATAAGGCACGTTTTCCCAAACAGCGATTGCTGGAAAGCGATTTCCACTGGCATTCCTCATTTCGTCAATAATTCGAATTGCCTGATAAAACAGGCTTGATTTTACGCCCTGAATGCCGGATTTGTCGCCAATTTGTGAGAAATTTTGGCAGGGTGAGCCAAACGTGATCACATCGACCGCTGGAATTTTGCTGCCGGATAGCTCTGTGATGTCGCCTAAATGTATCATCTCAGGAAAATGACGCTTTGTAATGGAGATCGCATCCGGCACGATTTCGCTTGCCCAGACCGGCACAATTCCATGTCGGCTTGCAGCCAGAGGGAATACGCCGATGCCGTCAAAGAGACTGCCCATTGTCAGCGCCGGCATTTACATTCCTCCAAGCTGCGGTTCTTCACTGTATTGCCGCAGCTCGTCCAGAGACGCTGCCATGAAATCATGCACGCGCATGGCTCCGCCGAGGAAGTTGGGTGAAGTATCTTCCGTCAGGTCGATCCGGTCCGCGCCGCCGAAGTCAATAGGCTGCCTGGTCAGCACCGTGCCGCCGCGGTTGACCACTACGAGCGGCGCGATGTAGCAGAAATTTCCTGTGTCACAGCTTTCGTAGAGGTCATACGCATACAGACCGGCCGGTACCGCTTCGCGCGGGATTCTGCCGTCCGTGAAAAGTGCCGGATGATCCAGCACCTCGATCATCTCCAGATCTTCATCTAAAAAGCTCGTATCCATATCTTCACCTCCATCATGCCGCAGCCGCCTTTGCGACGGTTTTTGTAATGTTGATCGCCGTTTGTGCGGTATAAACTGCGCTCGATAGGTTCGCTCTGGTCGAGGTGTCCAAGCCGAACGCGCCCGCAATCCGCGGGATCTCTCCGGCGGAGAGCATCAGCCCCAAGCCGAGCAGCGCGTGTTCATTGAACAATGACAAGCCTGCAATTAAAATCGTGGCCTGCAAAAAAGCCGTGAGGCAAAGCCCTACGACCTGTTTGCACCACTGATAAAAGCCGTCCAGATATCCGCGTGGGACGCTGAACATATACAGACTGCCAACCGCGATCTGGATGAGCAGGATGCCGCCGCGCTTCAGATTTGCAAAGAAAACCTTGATGACCGCATACGCCATGAGGATGATGCAGAACAGCACCATGATCGGGCTTGTAACCGAACCGAAGCCGCCGACGTGCGTCGTAGCAAAATCTACGAAGTTTTCAACGGTCAGCTCGTCGATGATATTTCCGGCAACCGTGCCGAAGCTCGCGCCCGCACCACTGATGGCATATCCAAAATTCGCCTGCAAGGACACGCAAAGCTCATAAAGCCTGATCGGTACAACCGTAAAAAGACTGACCGCCATGAATCCCTTAATGAGATTCATGGCGGTTCCTTTCACATCAGCTCTTCCGGACGAATACTCCAATCCGCATTCCGCGCAGGCGACGACAAAGCCGACCGCATATAAAATCCAAGCCAGATACGAGAAAAACAGGACGATGCTCTGCACCCAGCTCATTTCAAACATCTCGGCTCCCATGTTGCCCATCTCTGCAAAGAAGTTTGCAAGGAAGCCGATGATCTGCTTGTAGACCCAGTCCATGATCTGCTCCAAGATCGTCGATGCGACGAAATCCCAGATAAACAAGCCGCGTCACCTGCCTTTCCTTTCTGAATTGATCACAGCCCGACGATGCCCCAGATGTAGGTCGGTGCGGTCAGCGTAAAGACCAAACAAGCAAAGAGAATGGCGGGCGCCGTCCACTCGAACTGCCCACTCTTTCGATAGTCAAAGTATGCGGTGCCCAACTTTACGAAGAAAGCAATGGCTAAAACCATATCAATCACGGGAAAAACCACATTATCCACAACTGTTTTGATCTGTGTGGACGCTGTGGTCCAGGTGCTTTCAACAGCGGATGCCACATCGCCGCTGCCGGCCGCCGAAGCGACCGTTGCCAGCAGCAGACAAAGAAGCGCACAGAAAACAAGCAGCTTCCCGCGCTTCAGAATTTTCATCATAAATTATTCCCCCTTCCACTCCAGCACGAATACGACAGAAAGGACATCCTGCTCGGTAACGGGCTGCGAGACCGCCGACACAACGGCATCGTAGGAGAGCGGCAGTTTTCCATTTTCCGCAATCGTCCACGGTGAGGTCAGCGAGAATGTTTCTGCATCACCGGTTTTCGTCGTCACAGAATCGTTGATTTTGAAACCAAGCTGTTTCGCATCGACTTTGGCGTGCGCCATATCGGTCGTGTAGGGTACGAGCTGCCAGCCATTCTTGGTAGAAATTGAAACACTGGACACGATGACATCACCGGTAGACGCATTGATGATCTCCGCTGCGCCAACATGAACTTCTCCGCCTTCGTCTACGATGAGCGGCAGCGTGACGGGAACTGTGACCGAGAAAACCTCTGTAATCTCCCAATGCGCATAGTAGGTGCTGTCACCATCTGTCTTGTAGATGGTGTTGGCATCGACCTGTGTGCCGCCGTTCGCTTCCGTGAACCAGCCGAGGAACTCGGCATTCTTGCGCGTCGGCTCAGTGGGGAGGACGAGTGCTTCGCCGTAGGCCTGCTTCGTTGTCTCTGTGTTTCCATTGCTGAGATCCCATGTGATCGAATAGCTATTGGCGGTAAATTGTGCGTAGAACGTCTTTGCCGCTGTGATGGTCACGGTATTGTACAGACTGCCACCAGAAGCGGAGGTGTACCAGCCCTTGAACGCATGACCAGCCTTGACCGGCGTGCTCGTCGGGGCGGTTGCCGTCGCATTCGGCTTGCCTGTCGTGGTGATGCTGGTTTTGCCATCAATGGTGCCGCCGTTCGTTCCGGCGTCCCACTTGATCGTCAGGCTGACAGTTGCACCGCAATCGTCGCACTTGCCGTCACCGTTCGCGTCGGTGTGGTCAGCGTATTCATAGCCAGAATCGCCGCAGGCCGAGCACGTCTTGGTGCGCTTATGCTGCGTTTCGCTGTCCGACACCCACGAGCCATAGGAATAGCTGTGATTGGCGTAGTCATAGGTCGATGCGCCGCAGCCGGAGCAGGTTTTCGAGCGTCTATGTTGGGTATCACTGTACTTGCTCCATGCACCGGTGGAATAGCTATGATTGCCGTATTCCGTAGTGCTGTATCCGCAAGTGCGGCAGGAGGCCGTGCGACTATGCTGACTGGAGGAAGAATTACTCCATGATCCGTAGCTCATACTGTGCGAAGCGTAGTCATAGTCTGTTGCGCCGCAGTTTCGGCAAGAACCGGTGCGCCGATGCTGGCTGGACGAATACTGCTCCCACGAACCATAGCTGTAGCTGTGGCCGCTTGCATAGATGGTTTCGCTCTTGGTCTGACCGCAGGCGCACGAATAGCTTCTGTAACCATTGCTGGTGCAGGTCGCTGCCTGCTGGCTCTGCAATACCCATGTATGGCTGCCGCAGTCCGGACAAGTACCGGAACCGTAGGCACCCGCACCGTGGCTCTTATAGGTGTAAGTGCCAAGGTACTGGACGTAGTGGCAGGCGTAACACTCGTTATAGTTTGCATGACCGCGCGAGGAATGTGCAACTTCAACGTATGTGCCCTGGAACGAATACTTTCCGCATGAAGGGCAGTTGCCAATGATGGAGCCGGTGGACTGAACAGAGATACCCGGCGCTTTCTTGATGCCGCTGGTCGCAGCAGAGCCAGCATCCGCATTCTGATATACACCATAGAGGTCATAAAAATAGCGTTCGCTACGGTTGGATGCAGCCCAATCGTAAATGTGGAACGGCACGGACGATTTGGGGTAGCCGATCAGGTAGCCGATATAGAGCGTATCGCCGCTGTCCGATTCCCGCCAGAACGCATCTTCGCCAATGCTCTCCAAGATGTCCTCTCCGTAATAGATCGTGAGCGTGGACAGCTTCGGGCAGTTATAAAAGGCGTGTTTGCCAATTGTCGGAGTGGTGCCGGGGATCTCAGCCGTGGTCAGATTGACACAGTCCTCAAACCAGTACGCAAGGTCGGAAATTTGGAGATTTTCCATATCGTCAAACCAGACCTGCGTGATCTGATCCCGGACAGCCGCCCACGGCTGATCGTCCTTGCTGGTGAACGGCTCACAATCGCCGGAGCCGGAGATCATCAGCCAGTTGTGCTCATTCAGTTCCCACTTAATCTTGCTGTCAGGGATCGTGCCAGAGGGGGCTGTTTCGGTAGACGCAGCCACGTCTTCGTCAGGGGCGCTGTCGTAGACCGTGTGTGTTTCCGGTTCAGCTGCAAATGCAGCCACGGACAGAGAGAACAGCATACACAGAGCCAGCACAAACGCGATGAATTGCTTGAATTTCTTCATCATGCAGCCTCCTTATCTGTTACGGCAGCGATGGTGAACACAATCGTTGCGGCATTGACATTGGTTACGGCTTCATTGGCAGATACTTTTGCCTTATAACGGATTGCAAGTGCCTTTTCAGCACCAATCGCCGGAAACGCACCATCCACGAGGGTCAAAGCGCCCGCGCTCTTGGTCGAGCAGCCGTTGATGGACAGCGCAATGCTGTTCTTGCTTGCCGTAAAATCGTCAAAATTGCCGATTTCAAACGTGCCCGCCTGAACATCTACCTTGGTCACACGAATCGCGCTGTTTTTTCCGGTGTTGGTAATCATGGCATTATTGGCTGTCACAACATAGCCATCCACCAGTGAAACCGGCAAGCAAGCCGGAACCGTACACGAAATCGGCGTGACGGTATTGACTACCGTAAGGGTAATTGGCACTTTTGCTTCGGTCGTTTCAGCCGCCGACACACCCACGGACAGTGATAGGATCATTGCCAGTGTCAGGAGTAAAGTGATAACTTTTTTCTTACTCATCACTGCACCTCCTTGGGCCAGAGGTATGCGGTATGGAGCGTCAACTCCGTCTGTACGGAACCGATCTGCTTGCCGTCGCGGAACGCCGTGATCGTTACGGTGCAATCCACGTTCCCAAACTCCGGCGCTTCCAACAGCGTGAGCGTCGAAATACTCTTGCCCGCAGCCAGCTCAAAAGCGTCGGCAATCAGTGCATTGTCCTTGTTGCGGCGAATCTCGATTTTGTAGGTATCGCTCTTGCTATTGTTCGTGAACTCAGCCTTCACGTCGGTTGCCCCGACAATAGCATACAGATGAGCCGGAGCAACAACAGAAAGCTGACTTCCTGCGACGATAGCGTTGAGTTGCTTTTGGGCTTCGCGCAGTCCGCTGACATCGTAAAAGATGATCTCAGTCTCTTTGTTCTGCTTTGCGCGCTCGGTGATTCTGGTTTTGATCGTGTCAATCACGGCGAGGGTGGAGTCTCTGTCATAAATGACTTTGACCGCATCGT
>OLXR01000596.1_pt1 | contig 14737 bp, 10 predicted proteins | sample 1673941 | NCBI WGS metagenome assembly OLXR01 (sample SAMEA103958134, study PRJEB25191) | human gut metagenome
CTATAGCAAGGGGCGAGAATGTTGTTAGAGTAGGCGACCCGAAGCAGCTTCCGCCTACGTCATTCTTTACAAGCAACCGTATTGACGAGGACAACAGCGAGCTTGAGGATCTGGAGAGCCTGCTTGACGACTGCCTTGCAATCTCTATGCCGCAGATGTATCTCAAGTGGCACTACCGCTCACGGCACGAGAGCCTTATCGCATACAGCAATATGAAGTATTATGACAATAAGCTGTATACGTTCCCGTCACCGAACGACCTTGTATCGCAGGTAAGGCTTATACGTCCGGAAGGCTTCTATGACAAGGGCAAGACAAAGCAGAACAAGGCTGAAGCGGAGGCTATAGTCAATGAAATCATCCGCAGGCTGAGCGATGAAAAGCTGAGGAATGACAGCATAGGCGTGGTAACGTTCAGCTCTGTTCAGCAGAATCTTATCGACGATATGCTGGTTGACGCATTTGCGAAGAACCCGGATATAGCTGATTTTGACGCAAAGTGTGACGAGCCTGTGTTTATCAAGAACCTTGAAAATGTACAGGGTGACGAGCGTGACGTTATACTGTTCTCGGTGGGTTTCGGGCCTGACGAGAACGGCAAGGTTTCGATGAACTTCGGTCCGCTTAACCGTGACGGCGGATGGAGAAGGCTTAATGTTGCAATCTCAAGGGCAAGGAAGGAAATGATAGTTTATTCCGTTCTGCGTCCTGAGCAGATAGACCTTACGAGAACACGCTCGGAGGGTGTTGCGGGGCTTAAGGGCTTCCTTGAGTTTGCAACGAGAGGTACGAATGTTATCGCAGGACGCACGGATATGTTCGCAAAAGCGGATGACAGCCTTGTAAGCGAGATAGCGAATGGCATTGAAACGCTCGGATATAAGACGAGGTGCAACATAGGCTGTTCGCAGTTCAGAATGGATATAGGTATAATTGATCCCGAAAACCCCGAAACATATATTCTCGGTATTATGCTTGACGGTGAAAACTGCCACAGAAGCGCAACCGCAAGGGACAGATTTGCGGTTCAGCCGGGTGTGCTTGAGGGGCTTGGCTGGAGCGTTATGCGTGTATGGACGCTCGACTGGCTTGACGACAGCAACGGAGTTTTACAGCACATAAAGCAGGCTGTTGAAAATGCACAGCATCCGCAGGAAAAGCCTGTCGGGGAAGTAAAGACAAAGCAGGCGCCGGTATTTGAAACGATCGAGAAAACACCTGTGCCAAATAAGGCAACGCTGTATGAAACGGCAGATATAGCGCCTGTCGGAACGCCTGAACAGTTTTATCTTCCCGAAACGGTTCCTGTTATACAGTCGCTTGCAGTGCTTATTTTGTCGGCAGAAGCGCCGATAAGCCGTAATGCTCTTGTGCATAAGCTGATAGGTGCGTGGGGCATAACAAGAAGCGGCGACCGCACAGACAAGGTGCTTGCCGATGTGTTCAGAATGATCGACAAGCGTATAACGATTGATGAGAACAATGCGTTCTTCTGGCTCGGCAAGCAAAACCCCGATACTTATGACATTTATCGCCCTGCCGATATTCAGGGCAACAGAAGGGAGCTTACGGAAATCCCGTCGGAAGAAATAATCTCCGCTATGACGGAGGTGCTTTCAGAGCAGATAGGACTTTCAAGGGCCGACCTTATCCGTGAGACCGCAAAGAAATTCGGCTACACAAGGCTCGGTACGGTGATGACCTCTACAGTCGAGTTCGCAGTCGTTAAGGCGGTATCAGGCGGCAAAATCAAGAATAACGGTGATAGATATACGCTCTGATCTATGGTGTGTCTGCCGGCGATTTGCAAAACGATGTATGATAAATAAAAAGCACCCCGCTGTGTCGGGGTGCTTTAGTTTGTCGAAAAAGTCTTTCATTGGGATATACTTCTGTTATATCATTCAGCCCTGACTATGATAATAGGCTACCGATAGTTCTGTTTGTCGGACAGCACTTCTCGGGTTCGCTATTCGAGTGAATGCACCTGTCAATATTGACGAGGAAAAGAACCAAAGAGACTAGGTGCAAGTCTGAGCCTCGCTTACGCAAGGCTCGTGCACTCCGCTAAAGCTCCGCTGGACTTGACAGCCCAGTGAAGCAAAGCGAAACGTCCGAGTGCTTGCGTAAGCAAGACTCAGCCCTATACTCTTAGGTTCTCTCCCAAATCAGTTATTCCTCTTGAGCGACGTGAGGAGCGGGAGCATTGCTAAAGCAATGCTCAGCGTGGCATCCCTCTTTCCTTACCCATACCCACACCCCGTCGGGGTGTTGGATAAACTCGAATAACCACCGGAACATTGTATATCCTGTAAGTGTAGGGACGCTTAACGCTACATGTCCGCAGGTTAGTACATATATCTACGTTTAGTGGCGTTTTTTTGAAAGGTCAATGTTAGTGCAGTTGCACCGATATACTCACGAATTTATTAACCGCCTCAAAGCACAAAAATTGTTGCGTTTAAGTTCGTTATAAAACAAGCCTTTCCGCTATAATATTAAAAAGCAATAGAATTTTATTATTCCTCGCATCTTTCCGCCATATACATTCCAAGCTCGGCGAACACGGGCGGTATATCGTAGACTGTCCTGCCGTCCTGTTCGCACATCGTGCATTCGCCCGGAGTTGCGGGAGAAAGCATATCCGATGCGGTGACGAGGTTGTCAGTCTTATTTATGCTGTGTTTTTCAAAAAATCCGTCATAAAGGGTGCTTTGCTCATCGTTACGGTACAGATTGACGATATTGTACTTGCATATCATCATTTCATCGTTTGTTATATGAGAGCCGATGCCGAACTGCGATATTCCGTCATCGAGAAGTATTTTCCCGACAATATCCAGCACATCTCTTATCATAGCGGAGGTGCAATCGTCAAGATAATAAATATCCTTGTGGAAAGCGATGATGTTCCCGTTTTCGTCCTTAGGCTCGGCGGTTTGGGGAGTGGGAAGCTCCAGAATAAAGAACAACCTCTCGTTTTCGTGCAGTTTTATGAAATTTTCAAGCAAGGGCAGAGTTTTTTGTGCCGATACGTTTGCGGTGAAGATTTTTCCGTCCGTTTTATAGCCTTCGCTGAGCTTATCGGCAAAGGAAATCGAAAAACCTTTTCTCATAGTAAGCATAATTTATACCTCTTATTTTCTTCCTGCCAAATACATTACAACCGTCATCGCAAGCCCGAACACAAGTCCGGATGCTCCGAACGCACAGAGCCACTTACTGTCAACTATCGCTTGTAACGCCTCAACGGCACTGCTCCCGACAAACATTTCAAACAGAAACGCAAAAATCATCATACCGAGCGTCCATAAAACGCCGAAAATCAGTCCCGTCAACATTCCGACAGGAAGGAACGACAAAAAATTCTTATCAAAGTCTGCCACTTCACATTCCTTTCGTGTAAGCTTTTTCAATTCTGCTCTCTTTACGGCTATTACGGCAGCTTGTGAAATATCATCGTTTCTTGCACAGCACGAAAAACTGTTTGAAATATGATAACCGCCATTGCGGAACATACTCGAATAAATATCGGCAGTGTCACTGTCAAAGCCGTCTTTCATTAAGATAGTTCCGCTTCTGAATATAATTACCGGTTCTCCGTCGGAACACATTTCATCGCAGTGTACCATATAAAGGACATTCTTCTCGCAACCGATCAAATACGCCTTATCATAACTCTGAGTCAGATGTACACCTTTAAGTTCACCCGTTTTTCTGAAATCGGGATAAACGCCCTCATAGCCGGCTTTATAAAGTGTATCTGTGATATTTTTTCTTATCCGAATGTTTTCGGGTTCAAGTCCGATTATTTCCGATATAGTGGGATAATCCTTGCAAAGCCCCCAAAAAATCATATACAGTTCACGCCAGAGCGGTTCATATTTCACATCATCAAGCCCACTGAAACGTTTATTTGAAATTCCTGTTTTAGCACGTCTGACATTCTTTAAGATGATTGCGGTAAACTCATTCAAGCCGTACTTTTCGGCATAAGCTGTAAGAACCGGTAATTCAGGTTTCGCTTTAGAGCTGTCTGCAATTTCCATAAGTTCAAGCACAAGCGGTAGGTAATTACGCTCAGCTTCGCTGATAAAAGTTTCATCAAAGCTGTATCTGTCATATATATTAGCCGCCATACAAACTACTATATCCCATACGCCATCGGAGTAATATGTTTTCCTGCACGGCATCATTTCCGCATTTGCCCGATCAAACTTCAGTTCAAAATCTTCATCACCTCGTTCTTCGCTCCATACTGAGAAATGAATCACATTTTCATTTTCATCAATGCACATCTCATAGACAAGCACATAGCTGTCTTCAGGCATTGTATATTCGGTTTTAACTTTGTCAAGGCAAATCTTTAAAATGAAACCTTCCATATCAAAGAGAACAACCGCATTGTTTTCTTCCGTTCCGGTCAGATATATATTGCAATAGAATAACGAATCGTCATTGAATTTGCTGAATATTTTTTGCGTGAGCTTATCAATATTATTCATAACTGCCTCCTGTATTATTTTGTACTTACATTTTACCATAACTGCGCCGACAGTGCAACCACAAACGCAAAAACACCGCAGTGGAAACACTGCGGTGAATGTTAATGTGGGAAGCTCCTGAATAAAGAACAGCCTCTCGTTTTTGCCATATTAACCTGCTTACTTCTTCTTTATAACCGTTCCCTGTCTTGTTTCCTCGACAGTATAGCCCATTGCGGTTATCTTATCTCTAAGCTCATCGGCAAGTGCGAAATTCTTATCCTTACGTGCCTGCTTTCTCTGCTCGGCAAGCTCAAGAATTTCAGCAGGAAGCTCCTCGGCTGTATCGGCAGGCTTTTCGTTTACTGCCTTTGCCTTTTCGATAAGCGACAGTGAAAGCACCTTGTCGAAGTCAGCAATAAGTGCCAGCTTTGTTGCGGGTGTTGTGTCAGCCTTTAATACGTCATACAGCGCAGTGATTGCAAGCGATGTGTTTATATCGTTGTCCATAGCGGCGGTGAAGCCCTCACGGAGCTTATCGTAAACCGCCTTGTCAACCTCGCCCTGCTCCGCCTTTAAAAGCTGTGCTATCTTAGCAACCAGCTTTTCGTATGCGCCCTTTGCGTTGTCAAGATTTTCATAAGAGAATACGAGCGACTTTCTGTAGTGTGACAGCAGGCAGAAGAAACGGTATATCACGGGGTCGTAGCCCTTGCTCTCAAGCAGGGATACCGTAAGGAATTCGCCCTTTGACTTGCTCATCTTGCCGCTGTTTGTATTGAGGTGGTGAACGTGGAACCAGTAGTTGCACCACTTATGACCGAGGTAAGCCTCACTCTGTGCTATCTCGTTTGTGTGGTGAGGGAATGCGTTGTCGATGCCGCCGCAGTGAATGTCAAGATATTCACCGAGATGCTTCATGCTTATGCAGCTGCACTCGATATGCCAGCCGGGGTAGCCTACTCCCCACGGGCTGTCCCACTTGAGTTCCTGATCGTCAAACTTTGACTTTGTGAACCACAGAACGAAGTCAGCCTTATTTCTCTTGTTGCCGTCCTCCTCAACGCCTTCACGGACACCAACCGCAAGGTCTTCCTCCTTGAAATCGTTGAAAACATAATACTTTTCGAGTTTGGAGGTATCAAAATAGATATTTCCGCCTGCTTCGTAAGCGTAGCCCTTTTCGATAAGAGAAGAAATTACCTTGATGAAATCTGCGATGCAGTGCGTTGCAGGCTCTACAACATCGGGACGCTTGATATTCAGCTTCGTGCAGTCCTCAAAGAAAGCGTCTGTGTAATACTTCGCTATCTCCATAACCGTCTTATGCTCACGCTTTGCACCCTTCAGCATCTTGTCATCGCCTGTGTCGCCGTCGCTTGTCAGATGTCCTACATCGGTAATGTTCATTACACGCTTTACATCGTAACCGACATAGCGCAGGTACTTTTCAAGCACATCCTCCATAATGTAGCTGCGCAGATTTCCTATGTGTGCAAAGTGGTACACGGTAGGTCCGCAGGTGTACATATTTACCTTGCCCTCAACATTCGGCACGAATTCTTCCTTTTTGTGTGACAGTGAATTATATAACTGCATTTTCTTATCCTCGCTTTTATTTAATATTGTTTTCTTTAAGTTCTTCTCTTAGCAGATCTATCTCGCTCTGCATTGTTTCAAGCCTGCTCTGCAAGGCACATATCTGCTGTGCCACAGGGTCGGGAATGTGTATCTGGTCAAGGTCACAGGCATTTACCCTCTGACCGTCACGGCGGACTATCCTTGCAGGAACGCCGACCGCAGTTGAGTTAGGCGGTACCTCCGACAGCACAACGGCATTTGCGGCTATCTTTGCGTTATCGCCCACCTTGAAAGGACCGAGAACCCTTGCTCCCGAGCCTACCATTACATTGTTGCCGAGCGTGGGGTGACGTTTACCGGTATCTTTACCCGTACCGCCGAGCGTTACGTTCTGATAAAGCGTGCAGTAGTCGCCTATCTCGGTAGTTTCGCCTATTACAACGCCGCTTCCGTGATCGATGAACAAGCCCTTTCCTATCGTTGCGCCGGGGTGTATCTCTATACCCGTTTTCCGCAAAGCACGCTGTGATATCCACCTTGCAATGAAATAATGCTTTTTAAGGTACCATTTATGCGCCCTGCGGTATGCCCTTACAGCCTTGAAGCTGGGATACAGGAAAAACACCTCAAGATCGCTCTTTACGGCAGGATCTCGTTCTCTGACCGATTTTATATCCGCTTTAATTTTATCGAACATATGTTTCCTACCCTTCTCCGAAAATAAAAACGCCCTCGTCTGCATAACAGACGAAGGCGATATTTCTATCACGGTTCCACTTCGCTTCGGAGCTTACACTCCCTTTATGTCTTTAACGCAGACTACACGGGCAGAGATACTGATAAGTCTAACGTTCCCTCTGCCGACCCGGATAAAAAATCCGTACAGCCGCACTTCACCGCAAATCAGTCTGCCGTCTTTCACCTTACACGGCTCTCTGTAAGACTTCATTTTCCGGTTACTCTTGCCATACACGGTCTTTGCACTTATGCTTTATTATATGTTTAGTGTATCATAAATGCAACGCTGTGTCAAGCGAAAAATCAAATATGCCGTTACTCTGAAATATTCTTTGCAACAGGCAGTCTTACGCAGACAAGCGTTCCCTTGCCAAGTTCGCTGTCAAGAGTTACTGTACCGCCGTAGCAGTTGACGATATGCTTTACTATGGAAAGACCCAGACCGGTACTGCCTTCTTTGGTGCTTCTGCCCTTATCCACTCTGTAGAAACGCTCAAATACACGGTTAAGCGACTCCTTAGGGATGCCTATGCCGTTATCCCTTACATAGATACAGCCTGTCTCACCCACATCGTGAAGCGTTATCTCAACCCTGCCGCCGTCCTTGTTGTACTTTATAGCGTTGCTGACTATGTTTTCGACAAGCTCGTATATGTGCTTGTATGCGGCACGGACGGTAAAGCTGTCGCCTGACAGTTCTATCGTGACATTTCTGGCAGAAGCCGCAGGCTCCAGACATTCCTTTACCGCTGTGCATATCTCGGACAGCTTACAGTCGGTCACTTCCTCGGCTGTGGTCTTATTTTCAAGGGAGGATATTTCAAGAATGTCGCTGATGATTGTTGACATTCTCTTTGCCTCGGTAAGAATTTTTCCGATGTAATAGTCCTTCTTATCCTTAGGCACAAGTCCGTTTTCAAGAAGCTCGGCAAAGCCCGAAATCGCCGTCAACGGCGTTTTCAACTCGTGTCCGGCATTTGCGAAGAAGTCGGCTTTGAGCTGTTCGGACATACGCTTGTCGGTAACGTCACGGATAACCATAAGTCCGCCGTGCATTGCATCTATTCCGCTCTTGGATACAGGGAATACCTGCACGAGCAAAATCCTGCCGTCAACGGTGCTTTCTATAGTTACCGTCCTGTCTTCGTTTGCCGCTTTTTCCGCTCCGCTGATTATCTCGGGCTTTCTTGCAAGCTCGGGTACGGTTGAAGCGCCGCTTTCATCAGAAGCACCGAGCAGCTTAAGACCGGCACGGTTTATTGAAATTACCGAAAGATCGTTATCGTAAAGAATTACGCCGTCCTGAAGGCTTTCAAGTATGAAGCGTTCCTTTTCACGCTCGTCTTCAAGCGTCTTCATATTATCCTGTATGCTTTTACGCATAAAATTGAACATTGTGACAAATTCGTCAAGCTCGGGGTACTTATGCGACGGTATCTCCTCAAGTTCTGCAGAGATTTTTTCGTCACCGACATATTTCATACCGCTCATAGCCTTTGATATGCTGTTTATCGGCTTCATTATCTGGCGGGCGACACTGCTGACCGCTATAAGCCCTGCTATTATGCCTATTGCGGCAGCTATCAGCATAGGCGCTATGAACATTGACGCAAAATCCATATAGCTGTTTATATTGTAGCTTATTCTGATTATATCGTCATCCTTAACCTTCATAGCGGCATAAATCTGATTTTTGCCGAGCGTCTTTGAGTATCTTACGGCTACTCCGCTTCCTGTAAGCTCTGCCTGCTTTATCTCCTCACGGGTGCTGTGGTTATCGTCCGGCTCACCGTCGATATAGGTGTCTACAAATACAGTTCCGTCCTTATTGATAAAGCTCACTCTGGCGTTTCCGACAAGTGAGCTTAATCTGTTCGCAAGGTCATAGTCGTGGTTGGCTTCGTCCTCATATATCACACGGATAAGTCCGAGAGAAGTCAGCATATCGCTTTTTCTGACGTTCTGCTCCGTGCTTGAAAGAAGTGCGGTAGCAGATACAACGCACACCGACATAACTATCGCAATCACTATAAGAAAACGTACTATAAGTGCTTTTTTCATCTGTACGTCCTCCTGTTATTCTCCTATAAATCTGTAGCCTACTCCTCTTACCGTTTTGATAAGATGAGCGTTCTCGGCATCATCGCTGAGTTTTTTTCTGAGCGTTCCTATGTGCATATCGAGCGTTCTTGTTTCACCGACAAAATCTATGCCCCACACTTTCGTGAGAAGCTCCTCACGGCTGACTACTCTCGCCCTGTTCTTAATAAGATACAAAAGAAGCTCGTATTCCTTCAGCGTAAGCTCTATCGGTCTGCCGTCACGGCTCACCTCTCTGAGAGATGTGTTTACCGTTATGCCGCCTGCAGTAATCTTATCGGAAGCACTGTCTGATGCGCTTCTGCCGGAACGCCTTAAAAGTGCCTTTATTCTTGCAGCAAGTTCCATAATGCCGAACGGCTTTGTGAGATAATCGTCTGCGCCGTTTTCAAGCCCGAACACCTTGTCTATCTCGGCCGATTTTGCTGTCAGCATAAGTATAGGCGTATTCTTTGTCTGCTCGTTTTCACGAAGGATCTTCACCGCCTGCACACCGTCCATACCCGGCAGCATTATGTCAAACAGGAATATATCCGGCACCTGCTTTTCGGTTGCGGCAAGGCAATCCTCCGCACTGACAAAGCTCTCCACCTCGTATGAATAAGCCGAAAGAGCTACCGTCACAAGCTCTCTTATACTGTCGTCGTCCTCTGTAATATAGATACGTTCAGCCATTGTATCAGCCTCCAAAGTTTATATAATACGGGTATTCTTGTATTCTCCCGTCTTGAAGAATTCCACCCACTCGCAGATATTTACCGCATGGTCGGCTATTCTTTCAAGATATTTTACTATCATAAGGGCATCGACCGCAACATCACCGCTGCAATGCTCGCTCTTTATAAGTTCTACTATGCGGTTTCTTATAGAAACAAACAGCTCGTCAACCTCATCGTCAGCCTTTATCGTTTCATTTGCAAGCTCCATATCGGTTGTTACGAATGAATCTATAGAGTGTGAAACCATTATTATTACCTTTTCACTCATAGTCTGAATCTCTTTTACTATGTGCATAATAGCGGATACGTCTGCGGTAAGGCTGATCTCCGCAATATCTGCGGCATTGTCGGCTATACGCTCCATGTCAGTCACCATTTTGAGCGCCGCTGAAACCTTACGAAGATCTCTTGCGACAGGCTGTTCACGAAGTATTATAGACAGGCACTGGCTCTCGATGTTCTTTTCTTCCTCGTCTACCGCTCTGTCTCCGTCTACTACCTTTTTTGCAAGAACGGCATCGCTGTCACGCAGTGCTGTGATAGCTGAAGCTATTGCCTCCTCTATCATTCCGCCCATACGGATAAGATCGTTATTCAGCTTGCCGAGCTTATGTTCAAATGTTTCTCTCATTTCTGTTTGCCCTTTCTAATATAATATCACACATAACGTATAAAATCAACCGAAACGTCCTGTGATATAATCTTCCGTCCGCTTATCAACGGGACGTGAGAACAGTTCTTCTGTCGGTGCGTACTCGACCATTTCTCCTACAAGGAAGAATGCCGTGTAATCCGAAATTCTTGTTGCCTGCTGCATATTGTGAGTTACAATAGCTACCGTGTACTTTTCCTTGAGCGTGTTCATAAGCTCCTCGATTTTAAGCGTTGATACAGGGTCGAGCGCCGATGTAGGCTCATCCATAAGAATGACCTCAGGCTGAACGGCGATTGCTCTTGCGATACAGATTCTCTGCTGCTGGCCGCCCGAAAGGCTGAGTGCGGATTTATGAAGTCTGTCCTTTACCTCGTCAAAAACAGCCGCACCGATAAGGCTCTCCTCGACTATCCTGTCAAGCTTTGCCTTGCTCTTTATGCCGTGTACTCTCGGTCCGTATGCTATGTTATCGTAAATGCTCATCGGGAAGGGGTTGGGCTTCTGGAACACCATGCCAACCCGCTTGCGCAGCACATTGACATCCATCTTATCCTTATAGATATCCACACCGTCCAGCAGAATATCGCCGGAAATGCGGCAGCCTTCCACCAGGTCGTTCATACGGTTCAGGCTCTTCAGGAAAGTAGACTTGCCGCAGCCGGAAGGACCGATGAACGCCGTAATCTCTTTTTCGGGGATGGCAATATTGATATTTTTCAGTGCATGGAAGCTGCCGTAATACAGGTCCATGTTTTTAACTTCGAATTTATTCATCATGCAGTTCCTTTCGGCATTACTTTTTGGCAAGGCGGCCGGCAATAAAGCTGGACAGGCTGTTGACGAGCAGCACCAGGATCAACAGCACCACGGCAGTGCCGTAGGTTTCATTGATATGCAGGCCCTCGCTGGAAAGCAGATACATATGGGTGGCAAGGGTACGGGTGGAGCTGAACACGCTGGCGGGCACGGCGGCAACGGTGCTGGCCGTGTAGATCAGGGCCGCGGTTTCGCCTACAATGCGGCCCGTTGCCAAAATCACGCCGGACAGGATGCCCGGCATGGCGCTGGGCAGCACAATGGTGAATACGGTGCGCAGCTTGCCGGCCCCCAGGCCAAAGCTGCCCTCGCGGTAAGAATCCGGCACTGCAAGTAGCGCTTCTTCGGTGGTGCGCATGATGACCGGCAGCACCATGATGGCCAGCGTGAAGGCACCGGCGATCAGGCTGTAGCCCCATTTGAGCTGCATGACAAAGAACAGCATACCGAACAGACCGTATACGATGGAGGGGATGCCCTGCAGCGTTTCGGTGGTGATGCGCACCACCTTGACCAGCTTGCTGCCGCGTTTGGCGTATTCCACCAGCCAGACTGCAGCAAAAATGCCCAGCGGTGTGGCAATGGCCAGTGAGAACGCCGTCATCAGAATGGTATTGATAAGCGCGGGCATCAGGGATACGTTGTCGGAATTATAGGTCCACTCAAACAGGGACGGCTTGAGGTTGGGAATACCGTTGACCAGGATATAGCCGATCAGGAACACAAGGATCGCCACGGTAATCAGGGCCGCCAGCCGCACCAGCCAGCGCATGACAAGGGCATACGCGCGGGCCGCCATGCGGTTTTCGTGGCGGGCGGGGGGAACGATTTTCGCATTTGCGTGGGTCATATCATCGGTTTTACCGGCGGTTGCAGCAAAATCAGCCATTCTTTTCGCCCCCCTTTACCAAACTAAAGCAGAGATTGATCAGCAGAATGAAAACGAACAACACAACGCCGGTTGCGATCAGCGCTTCGCGGTGCAGGTCTGCAGCGTAACCCATCTCGATGACGATGTTGGAGGTCATCGTGCGCAGCCCCTGGAACAAGCCCTTGGGCATCCAGGTCTGGTTGCCGGCAACCATCACAACGGCCATCGTTTCGCCGATGGCGCGGCCAACACCCAGGATTACAGCGGACATTACGCCGCTTTTGGCGGCGGGCAGCACCGCGCAAAACACGCTGCGCTCATGGGTAGCACCCAGAGCCAGGCTGCCCTCGTAATAGCTTTGGGGCACAGCGTCCAGGCTGGTTTTGCTGACCGTGATGATGGTGGGCAAAATCATGATGCCCAGCAGCAGGCTGGCGGTAAACAGGCTCATGCCCTTGCCGCTTTTCACGTGCAGCACAGTTTTGAAAAAGTCCGATTTGACCATAGCCTGCACCGCCGGGACCATAACGATCATGCCGAAGAAGCCGTACACGACCGAGGGGATACCGGCCAGCAGCTGTACCGCCGGCAACAGCACCTTGTTGATACGGGGCGATGCAAAGCGGGACATATAGATGGCCGTCAGCAGCCCAATGGGCACCCCCACAATGATCGCGCCTGCGGTGACATAGATGCTCCCCAGGATCATAGGCAGGATGCCGTACAGGTTGTTGCCGGGTTTCCAGGTGGTGCCAAGCAGGAACTTGAGGGAGCCGATCTCAAAAATGGTGGGCAGGCCGTTTGCAAATAAGAAGATGCAGATCAGCGCCACGGCCAGAATGGAGATGCACGCGCAGGCGGTAAATACACCCTGCATGACGATCTCTTTCAGGTGCGAAGTTGTTGTTTTCATTTTCCCATACTCTCCTGTCTTTACTCAGGAACTATATACCGATGGCTTTCAAAAAACGGCCGTTGCCGCCTTTTGCCGCCGCAACAGCCGTCTTTTTTAGAAAGGGGGATTACTGAACGTCTGCCCAGGTGGTCAGCTCGCCGGTGTAGATGCCTTTGATCTGGTTAACGGTCAGGTTATCAGTGGGGTTATCATTGCTGACGATAACAGCAATGCCATCCTTTGCCAAGACAGTCGCCTTTGCGCCGCCCTCAACCTCAGAATCTTTCAGCTCGCGGCTGGCCATACCGATGGTGTAGGTGCCATCCAGTGCGCCGGAAACGCCGGTGGTGGAGTCGGTGGTCTGGAGTTCCAGGGTTGCGTTGGGGTTCACGGTCTTATACGCTTCGATCAGTTTTTCCATCAGCGGGGAAACAGAGGAGGAACCGCCAACCACGATCTTGCCTGCGGGCTGGGTGCTGGTGTAATCAGCGCCAACATCGCCGATGTAACCTTCCTCGGTGGCCAGGGCCTGACCGTCGGTGCTCATGCAGTAAGCAATGAAGTCCACGGCAACGGGGTCGGCAGCTTCGCCGTTCGTAACGATGTTGAACGGACGAGCCAGGGTGTAAGTACCATCCTTCACGGTGTCAGCGCTGGGGGCAACGCCTTCCACGGTGACAGCCTTGACATCATTGTTCAGAGAACCCAGGCTGATGTAGCCGATTGCGGTCTCATCGTTGGAAACAGCGGTCAGAACGCCGTTGGTGGAGCTCTGGATGGCAGCCGCCTCGGTGGTGTTGTCAACCTTTTCGCCTGCATCGTTCTTGGCTTCCACACCGGTCAGCTCGATGAAAGCGCCGCGGGTGCCGGAGCCATCCTCACGGGAAATCACGGTGATGTCCTGATCGACATCGAAATCGCCGGCAGCCGGTGCGGCAGCGGCTTCACTGGAAGCAGCCTCACTGGAAACGGCCTCGCTGGAAACTGCTTCGCTGGAAGCAGCGGAGGATGCCGGGCTGGAACCACAGGCGGCCAGGCTGAGAGCCAGAGCAGCAGCAACTGCAACGGAAACATTACGCTTTAACATAAACTTTCTTCTCCCTTAATTGTATCTGTTATTCTATCTCACACATTCGCTCAGGGGTTCGTGTTTTCCTATTCGTTCTTCCTGAGTGCGTATTTATTGTACCGCGCTGTTTCCCCAGTATCGACCATTGTGCAGTACAATCCGGGTAAAGCTTTGGTAATGGAAACTTTCCTTTTGCAAAGTTTGTGTAAAGTTGCCCAAAATCAATACGCCAAATTTTTACAATGTGCCAATTTTAGCAGTTTTCTTGCGTTGATTCGACATTTTACACAGTCTTTACAATTCTTTTACTGGCTTTTGGTGTTCATAAAGCCCTGTTTTCTATTATAATAGGTAACGGTATCGTGCCATTGTGGGCATGTGCAAAACGATTTGATTCGGTTTTGCTCCGGGTGCGGCTGCACCCAACAATGAAAACATAACAAAAGAGAAATGGAAGTGTAACCCCCTGTATGAGCATTTTTAATGTGTTCACGCTGATGGGCGGTATTGCCATGTTCCTTTACGGCATGGACCTCATGGGCAAAGCCCTTGAGCAGACCGCTGGCAGCAAACTGCAAGGCATCCTTTCCAAAATGACGGCCAGCCCGGTGCGCGGGCTGCTGCTGGGCATGGTCATCACTGCAGTGATCCAGTCCAGCGGTGCCACCACCGTTATGGCGGTTGGCTTTGTCAACTCCGGCCTGATGGAGCTGCACCAGGCCATCGGCGTCATCATGGGCGCCAACATCGGTACCACCGTTACCGGCTGGCTGCTCTCGCTTTCAGGCCTGGAGGGTGATTCCTTCGCT
>OLXR01000607.1_pt1 | contig 14443 bp, 5 predicted proteins | sample 1673941 | NCBI WGS metagenome assembly OLXR01 (sample SAMEA103958134, study PRJEB25191) | human gut metagenome
TGGCCATGGGAATCCCCAATCTGACCATGGCCCCCAATGAAATCAAGACGCTCACCTACGATATTTACACCGGCCCCAAATTCAACGCCTACCTGCGTGACCTGAATCTTTCCTATCCCGCCATCAGCGATATCATGGCATACGGCTGGCTCGTATTCCTGAGCGTTCCGATGAACTGGCTGCTCAACCTCTTCCACGGATGGTTCGGCAACTGGGGCGTGGCCATCATCTGCATGACCATCGTTGTCCGTGCTCTCATCTGGCCGCTGCACAAAAAATCCTATATGGCCATGAAACGCATGTCCCTGGTTCAGCCGGAGATGGTCAAACTCAAGGAGAAATATCCGGACGACCCTCAGAAGGTGAACATGGAAATGATGAAGCTGTACCAGAAATACGGCATCAACCCGGCCAGCGGCTGCGTCCCCATGCTTATCCAGATTCCCATTTTCTTTGCCTTTTACCGTGTGCTCCAGTATTCCGCAGAACTGAGGGGGCAGCCCTTCTGCCTGTGGATGACGGACCTTTCCCTGCCTGATACCGTGGGCCACCTGTTCGGCGTTCCAATCAATATTCTGCCTCTCATCATGGCCGTAACCATGATTATCCAGATGAGGATGACGCCTCAGGCGGGGGAACGCTCCCAGCGCATTATTATGAACCTGATGCCTGTGATGTTCTTCCTGTTCTGTTATAATTTCGCTTCCGCCCTGGCCCTGTACTGGACCACGCAGAATTTGATCTCCATAGGACAAACGGCCCTTATCCGTCGCTTGCCCATGCCCGTGCTTTCCCCCGCCAAAAAGAAAAAGTCGGGCTTTTTCCAAAAGATGATGGAGCAGCAGCGTGCGGCCCTGGAAGAACAGCAGCGCAAAGCTAAAGGCCGCAACATGCGCAATATAACGCCTAAAAAGTAGGAATCCCTGCTCTGCCTTCCGTCTCCGCAAGTGCGTCCGCCCCCGCGGCCGCACTTTTTCATGGAAAGGCGCAGGAAAAAATATTCTGCCGGCGCAAGCCTCAAAAAGGGAAAGGAACTCCCTTACAGAATTTCCTCAAAAAACCGGCCCTCTCCACCTGGAGAGGGCCGGTTTTCCTCGTCATATATTCATTGCGTAGTTAATTGGAGCAGCTTGGCAGAAAATGCCAAACACCTACTGGAGCAAACCTAACGGATTATGAATTCGCGGCAATTCCCTGAATAACTAAATAACAAGAATACCAATCAGTTACCTTTCAATTCACTTTTTTATCAATTGCCATCCAGCCGAATTTCCAAAACCAAAACTCCACTAACACATTTCCATTCAAACTTTCCTGTTGACTTCGAATTCATAATCCGCTCAGAACCGGGTATTGCCGGAACATTTGACCTTCCTCCTGACATCAACCGCAACTACCATCCCCATCCATGCAGCTGCATTTCTTTATCAACTGACAGCACGGTCATAAAAACCTTCTTATCCGGAACATTCGTCTCCAAATGCCCGGCGGCCGGAACGGCCGTTATCCGGCAAACGAACGGAACAGCCTCCGAAATGCCGCCGGACAGGCAAATTGCCAGCTTCAAATGCGGAATGGCTCAAGGAGGAAAAGCGGCGCCAAAATGCCCGGCCATGAAACAGCAGGCAGGCCTTTGAAAAAATGGGGGCCTCCGCACCCGCGGAGGCCCCTGCCTTACCCCAAACAACAGAAAACTGCTGCATGCTTCTTTCAGGAATGCATGGCCAGGGCATGCCGGTATTCCACCGGGAATACCTTGATGAATTTGCCGCGTTCTTCCGGCCAGTTGTTTAACAGGTCGTAAGCCCTGCGGCTCCTGGTAGCCATATAATGCTCGTAAATAAGCTGAAGCAATTCCGCTTCATCGGCGGAATGCGGCATGACCGTTTCCAGGTCCACGCTGCCCAGGTTGCATTTCTGATCGAAGTTGTTGTCCGCATCATACACGTAGGCCAGGCCGCCGGTCATCCCCGCGGCGAAATTGACGCCCACCTTGCCGAGAACCGCCACACGGCCCCCGGTCATGTATTCACAGCCGTGGTCGCCAATGCCTTCCACCACCATTTTGGCGCCGCTGTTGCGGATGGCGAAACGTTCCCCGGCCTGCCCGTGAAGGAAGATGCTGCCGGAAGTGGCCCCATAGCCGATGACGTTTCCGGCGATGACGTTGTCCGACGGTACGTAGGAGATATGATCCGGGGGACGCACGATGATTTTGCCGCCGGACAGGCCCTTCCCAACAAAGTCATTCGCCTCCCCGACAAGTTCAAAGGTAACGCCGGGAGCCAGAAAAGCCCCGAAGCTTTGCCCCGCACATCCGGTGAAGTGCACCGTAAGCGTATCTTCCGCCAGGCCGCGCGGCCCGAATTTCATCACCAGCTCACCGGAAAGTTCCGTCCCTACCGTCCGGTCCACATTGCGGACGTCGCGGCAGAGTTCCGTCTTTTCCCCCTTTTCCAGCAGGGGCTTTAATGCCGGCAGCAGATGGCGGCGGTCGTAGTTGTCCAGCGGTTCCTTTTCAAAAGAGGGGTCAAACCTGCGTCCGTCCCCCTCTGCCGCATGCAGGATGGAGGAAAAGTCCAAATGCCGGGCCTTGTAAAAATCTATGGCGCGGTTTACGGAAAGCAGATCCGCCCTGCCTACGGCTTCATCCAGGGAACGAAGCCCCAGGGAAGCCAGGATTTCCCGCGTTTCCTGGGCCACGAAGCGGAGGTAGTTGATGACGTACTCCGGCTTGCCGCTGAATTTGGCCCTCAGGGCCGGATCCTGCGTGGCGACGCCTACCGGGCACGTATTTTCGTGGCACCTGCGGAGCATGGCGCAGCCGATGGAGACCAGGATGGCGGTTCCGAAACCGAATTCCTCCGCCCCCAGCAGGGCGGCCATCACGACGTCCCTCCCGGTGCGCAGCTGGCCGTCCACCTGGAGCCGGACGCGGGAACGGAGTTTGTTGAGCACCAGCGTCTGCTGCGTTTCCGCCAGCCCCAGCTCCCACGGCAGCCCGGCGTGCTTCACGCTGGTGAGCGGAGAGGCGCCCGTGCCGCCGTCGTGGCCGCTGACCACAACCACATCCGCATGGGCCTTCACCACTCCCGCGGCAACCGCGCCGATGCCCACCTCGGAAACAAGCTTGACGGAAACACGGGCATCCGGATTGGAGTTGCGCAGATCATAAATTAACTGGGCCAGGTCTTCAATGGAGTAAATGTCATGATGCGGAGGAGGAGAGATGAGGCTGACGTTCGGCATGGAATGGCGCAGCCGGGCGATGTATGGATCCACCTTGTGCGCCGGGAGCTGGCCCCCCTCCCCGGGCTTGGCTCCCTGGGCCATCTTAATCTGGAGCTCGGAAGCATGGCGCAGATAATTAATGGTCACGCCAAAACGCCCGCTCGCCACCTGCTTGATGGCGCTGTAGCGGACTTCGCCCCGGGCGTTGGGTTCATAGCGGGCTTCATCTTCCCCCCCTTCCCCGGAATTGCTTTTGGCTCCGATTTTATTCATCGCAATGGCGATGGTTTCATGGGCTTCCGGGCTGAGGGAACCCAAAGACATGGCTCCGGAAACGAAACGGCGCAAGATGGAATCCACGCTTTCCACTTCTTCCAGGGGGATAGCGTTCGCCGGAGCAAATTCAAACAGGCCGCGCAAAGTGCAGAGATGCTGCGCCTGACGGTTGCTGTAATCCGCGAATTCCCGGTATTTCCGTTCGTCATTGTCACGCACGGCAGCGCGGAAAGCCTGAAGTGTCTGCGGATTCCAGAGATGGTTCTCCCCTCCTTTCTTATACTTGTACTGCCCTCCCGCATCCAGCTTGTCCCCGTGTTCCGCGTTTTGCGCGGCGCGCTGGTTGCATTCCACGGCTATTTCATCCAGCCCTATGCCTCCTACGCGGCTGACGGTGCCGGGAAAGAATTCGTCAATCAGTTCCCGGTTCAGACCCACCGCCTCGAACAGTTGGGAGGAGCGGTAGCTGCGCAACGTGGAAATGCCCATCTTGGACATGATTTTAAGCAGTCCCTTGTCTATGGCATTGATGTAGTTTCCGGAGGCTTTCACTACATCCAGAGGGCAGTCCTGCGGTGCAGCCAGGGAAGTAACCGTCGCCAGAGCCAGGTACGGATTGACCGCCGTGGCCCCGAAGCCCAGAAGCAGCGCAAAGTGCATTGTTTCCCTCGCCTCCCCGGTTTCCAGAATCAGCCCTACGTCGGAACGCAGCCCGGAGGCCGCCAGCGCGCGGTTCACCACGGAACAGGCCAAAAGGCTGGGAATGGGAAGGTAGCCGTGCCCTATGTTGCGGTCCGTCAGCACCAGAATGCGCACGCCGGACCTGACCAGACCCACGGCGGATTCCGCCAGGCTTTCCAGCGTCTCCCGCAGGGCTTTCCCGTCCCCGCCTTCCGGGAACTGGATGGAAAGCCTGGCGGAAGGGAAGCCGGCCTCCCGAATATTGCAGAGGCGGTTGAGTTCTTCATCCGTAATGACGGGGCGCGCCATCTTGATCAGCCGGGCGTGCTCCGGCGTTTCTTCCAGAATGTTGGGATGGTTGCCTATGTATGTAGTCAGGCTCATGACCAGTTCCTCCCGGATGGGGTCGATGGGCGGATTGGTCACCTGGGCGAACAGCTGCTTGAAATAATTGAACAGGAGAGGCGCCTTTCCGGAGAGGACGGCCAGCGGCGCGTCATTTCCCATGGAGCCGAGAGGCTCCGCGCCTTTCAGCATCATGGGGCGGATAATCAGCTCCACATCCTCCTGAGTAAATCCGAACTGGCGCTGGCGGCCCACGAGGTCCGGCATTTCCGCAGAGGCGGAAATGGAATCAAACAGGGAACGGACGGAAATTTTGTTTTTCTCCACCCAGCGGCGGTAGGGCATGCGCCTGGCCATTTCATTCTTGGTTTCAGCATCGGATACCAGCCGGTGGTTCACCAGGTCGCAGTAAATCATTTCCCCGGGACGGAGGCGGCCTTTGCGGGCTACTTTTTCCGCGGGAATATCAGCTACGCCCGTTTCCGAAGCCAGAATGAAAATATCATCCGTGGTCAGCGTATAGCGCGCAGGGCGCAGGCCGTTGCGGTCCAGCATGGCGCCCGCATTGATACCATCGGAAAAAACGACGGCGGTCGGGCCGTCCCAGGGCTCCATCATGGCGGAGTGGTATTCAAAGAAGCCGCGTACATCCGGCCCTAAATGGTAGTTGACGCCCCAGGCCTGCGGCATGAGCATGAGCATGACATGGCGCAAGTCCCGCCCGGCGGCGGCCAGCAGCTCAACCATGTTGTCCAGGCAGGCGGAATCGCTCTGGCCGGGGGGAATAAGAGGCAGCAGCTTTTGCAGGTCATCCCCCAACAGGGTGGAGGACAAATGCGGCTCACGCACGCTCAGGTGGTTCAGGTTCCCGCGCAGGGTGTTGATTTCCCCGTTGTGGGCCAGATATCTGAAGGGATGGGCCAGGCTCCAGGTTGGGAAAGTATTCGTGCTGTAGCGCTGGTGGACGAGGGCCAGGGGAGATTTGAAATGCTCGCTGGCCAGGTCTCCATAAAATCCTTCAATCTGCGTGCCGAGAAACAGCCCCTTGTACACAATGCTTCGGCTGGAACAGCTGCACACATAACAGCCTTCCACGCGCCGTTCCATTTCCCGGCGCATCACGAACAGTTTGCGTTCAAATTCCGCCTGGTCCGCAAAACCGCTGCCGTCAATGAACAGCTGACGGATCAGGGGGCACGTGCGCTGGGCATTTTTGCCGATGCTGTCCCGGTCCACGGGAACCTGCCTCCACGCAATCACGCTGCCGCCGTTTTCCGTAACGGCGGCTTCCAATTCCTCTTCATGGCCGCATCCGCCAAACATCATGGCTACTCCGTATTTGCCTCTGGCGGGAAGCTTGTTGGGAAGAACCAGGCGGAAGAATTCATCCGGAAGGGCCAGCAGAATGCCTGCGCCGTCCCCGGTATCCGGATCGCTACCCACGGCTCCGCGGTGCATGAGCCTCTTGAGGACAGTAATCCCCATTTCAATGATTTTGTGGCTCGGTTCATTCTTCAGGTCAGCCACCAGGCCCACGCCGCAGGCGTCCCTCTCCTGTTCAAAGTCATACAATCCCTGCGGCGCAGGAATGCCTGTCTCAAATTGATCGCTATTCATCAGTTTGCTGTTTTGTTTGGGTTAAGCTGATTTATTTGCAGCAAAAACCGTGCCAATATTGTCCACACTTCATATCTTCCCGCTTTCAAACTGCTTTGTCCCTGTTTTACAGAGCCTGACGCGGCTTCCGGCACAACAGGTCATTTGGCAGCGGAATAAAAAATATTTTTCTTCCAAGAAGAATTTTTTACATTTTTGTAATCATCCTTTTGTTGCGGTTTTACATTTTTGTAATCCATTCTCGTTCGCAGCTCTGTTTTCCTTTTTTTGCAGCCCTTCCGTCAGGATATCCATATCTAACTAATAATCAATATATTAAAATGAACAGCACATTCATGCGAAAGTTTATCTGAAAAGTTGGCACGCTTCTTGCTGGAGAAAAGGCACAACAGTTAACCATGATGAGTGACTCAACACGAACACAAGCCATCAGCGCCATCGCTTCCCTGCCCGTGGGCGGAGCAAGCGAGAGCGCTCCGGTCAGCATTGATTATTACGGAGCGGATGTCTTCAGCACGGAAGTGATGAAGAAGTACCTGCCCAAAGACACGGCAAAAACCCTCCTGGCCACTATCCAGGACGGGCTTCCGCTGAACGCGGATATTGCCGCGGATGTAGCCCACGCCATGAAGCAGTGGGCTCTGGAACGGGGAGCCACTCACTATACGCACTGGTTCCAGCCCATGACGGGCTCCACGGCGGAGAAGCACGATTCCTTCCTGGATCCCAAGGGAATGGAACCCATCATGAGTTTTTCCGGCAAAAACCTGATTGTGAGCGAACCGGACGCCTCCAGCTTCCCCTCCGGCGGTTTGCGCTGCACCTTTGAGGCCCGCGGCTACACCGCATGGGACCCCACCAGCCCCGCCTTTATCAAGAGGCACGGGAACGGAGCCACGCTCTGCATCCCTACCGCCTACTGTTCTTATACGGGAGACGCTCTGGATAAGAAGACTCCGCTGCTGCGCTCCCGCCAGGCATTGGGCAATGCCGTCAAGAAGCTGATGAAGAGTTTCGGCCTTCCGGATGAACACGTGACCATTACGCTGGGGCCTGAACAGGAATACTTCCTCATTGACAAGAACTTCTACCTGAACCGCCCGGACCTGGTCCAGACGGGGCGCACCCTTTTCGGCGCCCCTCCCGCCAAGCACCAGCAGCTGGAAGACCATTATTTCGGCTCCATCAAGCCCCGTATCCTTAATTTCATGAGCGACGTGGAACAGGAACTCTGGAGACTGGGAATCCCGGCCAAGACCCGCCACAACGAAGTGGCGCCCGCGCAGTTTGAACTGGCTCCTTTGTTTGAGGACGTGAACCTGGCGATCGACCACAACATGCTGGTGATGGAAGTTCTGCGCCAGCAGGCCAGCAAGCACGGCCTGGTATGCCTGCTTCATGAAAAGCCCTTCGCAGGCGTCAACGGTTCCGGCAAGCATAACAACTGGTCCATTTCCTACGGGAACAAAAACCTGCTGGACCCCGGCTCGGACCCGCAGCAGAACGCCATTTTCCTGACCGTCCTGACCGCCATCATTGAGGCCGTTGACAAGCACAGCGACCTGCTGCGCAATTCCGTGGCCAGCGCCGGGAACGACCACCGCCTGGGAGCAAACGAAGCGCCCCCCGCCATTATCTCCATCTTCCTGGGCGCCCAGCTCAATGAAGTGATTGAGAATATGATCAACGGCTCTTCCGGCTGCGGCAAGCGCAACGATACGCTCAAGATCGGCGTAGACACGCTTCCCGTTCTTCCCCGGGATGCGACGGACCGCAACCGCACCAGCCCGTTTGCCTTCACCGGCAACAAGTTTGAATTCCGTGCTCCTGGCTCCGCCCAATCCTGCGCGGGCCCCATGATGACCCTGAACACCATTGTGGCGGAATCCCTTGATTCCCTGGCGGAAGAACTTTCCTCCTTCGCTCCGGAAACATTCCTGCCGCAGCTCCAGGAAACGCTCAAGCGCAGGATTTCCGAACACAAGAGAATCATCTTCAACGGGGACAATTATTCGGAAGAATGGGTGAAAGAAGCGGAACGCCGCGGCCTCCCCAACCTGAAAAATACGATGACGGCCCTTCACACCCTGGTGAATGAAAAGAATGTGGCCCTGTTTGAAAAGTACGGCGTCTTTTCCAGGCGGGAGCTGGAATCCAGGTTTGAGATTTTCCTGGAAGAATACCACAGACGCATCCGCATTGAAGGGCGCCTGTCCTGGGAAATGGCGGCCACCATCATCCTACCCGCCCTGCGCAACGAATACGAACAAACCGTTGCCGCGCTCTCCAGGGCGCTGGAAGCCAGGCGGACCAACGGTACCGCCGCCCTGCAGAAGTTGGCGGACAAGCTGGGCGACGCCCTGGATTCCATCGTATCCGACCTGGATACCCTGGAGACGGCGCTTACGAGCTGCCATGAGGACATCCTTGCTGCGATGTCCCGATTGAGAACCAGCGTCGATGCCGCAGAAACCCTGGTGAACGACCGGTCCTGGCCTCTCCCCAAGTACCGGGAAATGCTGTTCATCTATTAGTGGGTGCACCGACGAGCTCCGGAGTTGTGCCGCCCCCTCGCGGGTCAAGCCTCTGCCCGCAGGGAAGGCACGGCTCCGGAGCCTTGGCGCGCCTTGTTCCGGCCTCCTTCCTACTCCGTTTTCCACCGTTCCCCACGCTCTAAAAATCCGCGTCATTGACCGTAAAAAAACTTTCCTCCGGAGCCCGGCGGGCACTTAATTCCCCCGGCGGAAATCCGCGGTCCAGGACTACAGGATTCTTCCATCGCCATTATGCCTAAAGACACCTCCATCAAAAAGATTCTCGTGATCGGGTCCGGCCCGATCGTCATCGGCCAGGGCTGCGAATTCGACTACTCCGGCACCCAGGCCTGCAAAGCCCTCCGGGAAGAGGGTTATGAAGTAGTGCTGGTCAACTCCAATCCCGCCACCATCATGACGGACCCGGAGACAGCTCCGCGCACTTATATTGAACCGATTACTCCGGAGTTCGTGGAGAAAATCATCATCCGGGAAAAACCGGATGCCCTCCTCCCGACCCTGGGCGGGCAGACAGCCCTGAACTGCGCCATGGAACTGCACCGCAGCGGCGTGCTGGAAAGGGAAAAGGTGCGTATGATCGGTGCCAACGCAGACGCCATTGACCGCGGGGAGGACCGCAACCTGTTCAAGGAAGCCATGCTCCGCATTGGCCTGGACGTGCCGCGTTCCGGCATTGCGCATACCATGGAGGAAGCGCGCCGGGTGGCCGGGGATATTGTCACCTTTCCCCTGATTGTCCGCCCCGCCTTTACGCTGGGCGGCATGGGAGGCGGAGTAGCGTACAACAAAACGGAATTTGAAGAGATATGCGCCCGGGGGCTGGATCTTTCCCCCGTTTCCGAAATCCTGATTGAAGAGTCCCTGATCGGCTGGAAAGAGTTTGAAATGGAAGTAATGAGGGACCGCGCGGACAATTGCGTCGTCATTTGCTCCATTGAGAACATCGACCCCATGGGCGTGCATACCGGGGATTCCATCACCGTAGCCCCCATCCAGACACTCACGGACCGAGAATACCAGGCCATGAGGGACGCTTCTTTTGCCGTCATCCGGGAGATCGGGGTGGAAACGGGCGGTTCCAACATCCAGTTCGCCATTAATCCGACCAACGGCCGCATGATTGTCATTGAAATGAACCCCCGCGTTTCCCGCTCTTCCGCGCTGGCTTCCAAGGCCACAGGGTTCCCCATTGCCAAACTGGCCGCCAAACTGGCCGTAGGCTATACGCTGGACGAATTGCGGAATGACATCACGCGGGAAACGCCCGCCTGCTTTGAGCCCACCATCGACTATGTGGTTACCAAGGTTCCCCGCTTCACGTTTGAAAAGTTCAAGCAGGCGGACGAACATCTGACCACATCCATGAAATCCGTAGGGGAGGCCATGGCCATCGGTCGTACTTTCAAGGAATCCCTGCAAAAGGCCTTGCGTTCCCTGGAAACGGGACGCTGGGGCTGGGGATTTGACGCGAAGGCCCCGCAGGCGCCTTCCGCAGAAGAAATCACGCGGAAACTGGCTGTTCCCACGGCAGAACGCATTTTCTGGATTCAAACGGCGTTCAGCAACGGATTTTCCCTGGATGAAGTGCAGCAGCTTACCCAGATTGATCCCTGGTTCCTAGCACAAATGCAGGACCTGGCCAAGGCGGGAGACAGCCTGGACAAGCTGGATCTGCGGGAAGCCAAGAAGCTGGGCTTTTCCGACAGGCAGATCGCCCTGGCCCGGAGAACCACGGAAGAAAACATCCGGAAGGAACGCCAGGAACAGGGCATTGTGCCCGGATACCGGCTGGTGGATACCTGCGCCGCGGAATTCGAAGCCTACACCCCCTACTTTTATTCCACCTATGGAGATGAAAATGAAGCCCGCGAAACAGGCAGGAAAAAAATCCTCATCCTGGGCGGCGGCCCAAACCGCATTGGCCAGGGGATTGAGTTCGACTACTGCTGCGTGCACGCCTCCATGGCTCTGCGGGAAATGGGCTATGAAACCATCATCGTGAACTCCAACCCGGAAACCGTCTCCACGGACTATGATTCCTCCGACAAGCTTTTCTTCGAACCCCTGACGCTGGAAGACGTGCTCCATATCTGCGAGCAGGAGAAGCCGGACGGCGTCATCGTCCAGTTCGGAGGACAGACGCCGCTGAATCTGGCCAATGCGCTGGAAGCCCACGGCGTGCCTATTATCGGCACCAGCCCCAGGGCCATTGACCTGGCGGAAGACCGCGAACATTTTTCCGCCCTGTTGAAAGAACTGGGGCTGAAACAGGCGGAGGCAGGAACAGCCACCAATGTGGAGGACGCCGCCGCCATTGCCGCGCGCATCGGTTACCCGGTGCTGCTGCGCCCCTCCTTCGTGCTGGGCGGACGCGGCATGATCATCGTATATGAGGAAAAAGAACTGCGCCGGTACATGAATGAAGCCGTGGAAGCTTCCGAGGAACGCCCCGTTCTGATTGACCGCTTCCTGGAAAATGCCGTGGAGATTGACGTGGATGTCATCGCGGACAGGGAGCGCGCCGTCATCGGAGCCATCATGCAGCATGTGGAACCGGCAGGCATCCATTCAGGGGATTCCGCCAGCATGATTCCCGCCATGGGAATTTCCATGAAAATGCACAAGGAAATAACGCGGGCTTCCAAGGAGCTGGCAAGCAAACTGAACGTCTGCGGGCTGATGAACATCCAGTTTGCCGTAAAAGATGAACAGCTTTACGTCATTGAGGTGAATCCGCGCGCCTCCCGCACCGTTCCGTTCGTCTCCAAATCCATCGGCAAACCCCTCGCCAAGCTGGCTGCACAGGTCATGGCCGGCAAAACGCTGGCGGAACTGGGCTTTACCCGGGAAATCACTCCGGAATACTATTGCGTGAAGGAAGCCGTTTTCCCATGGGGCCGCTTCCCGGGCATCGACGTGGTGCTGGGGCCGGAAATGAAATCCACCGGAGAGGTGATGGGCATTGATCCTGATCCGGATATCGCTTTCGCAAAATCCCAGGTCAGTGCATTCAATCCCCTGCCGACGGAAGGCAAAGTCTTCATCTCCGTGAATGACCGGGACAAGGAACGGGTGCTTCACATGGCCCGGCAGCTGGCGGACATGGGATTCACGCTGTGCGCCACGCGCGGCACGATGATTCACCTGCTCCAGCACGACATTGAATGCGAACGCGCCTACAAAGTCAACGAGGCGCGCCGCCCCAACATCGTGGACCATATTAAAAACGGGGATATTGATTTCATCATCAACACCCCCGGCTCCCACGACGCGCGGGCGGACGACATCATCATCCGTTCCTCCGCCATTGCCGCCAAAACCTCCTATTGCACCAACCTGGCTTCCGCGCAGGCCTGCGTGAATGCCATTGAGGCGCTGAAGAACAAAAATCTTCAGGTGTGCACTATTCAGGAGTACCACGCCCAAAACCTTTAATCCCGCACACCTAAGCATACTTACATCACCATGAGAGCCATTCTCGCACTGGAAGACGGAAGCGTCTTCATCGGTTCGCACTTCGGGGCCACGGGCACGGAAGTGGGGGAAGCCTGCTTCAACACGTCCATGACCGGCTATCAGGAAGTATTGACGGATCCGTCCTACAGCGGCCAGATCGTCACCATGACTTATCCTCTGATCGGCAATTACGGCGTCAACCCGGAAGACGGGGAATCAGGCAAAGCGCAGGTCAGCGGCTTTGTGGTGGCGGAACTGGCGAAAGTCCACTCCAACTGGCGTGCCACGGAATCCCTGGGCCCGTGGCTGGAAAAACAGGGCGTCATCGGCATTGAAGGGGTGGATACCCGCAAAATCGCCAAGCATCTGCGCTCCGCCGGAGCCATGCGCGCCTGCCTCACCACGGAGCTGACGCCGGAGGAAGCCGTGGAAGCAGCCAGAAACGCCCCCTCCATGGAAGGCTGCAATATCGTGGACAAAATCGGTTCCCACCCCATGACACCGGAGGAAGTGGACGCGCTGGTTACGGGAAAAACTCTGCCCCCTGCGGAATACGACATCGTCGCCTTTGACTTCGGCATTAAATACAACATCCTGCGCCAGTTGAGGGAAAACGGCTTCCGCGTAACCGTAGTTCCCGCCCACACGACGGCGGAGGAAGTGCTTGCCATGAACCCGGACGGCGTCTTTCTTTCCAATGGTCCGGGAGATCCCGCCACGCTGACGGACATTCACCGGGAAGTAGCTGCATTGATTGGGAAAGTGCCCATGTTCGGCATCTGCCTGGGCCACCAGATTATTTCCCACGCGCTGGGAGCGAAAACCTTCAAGCTGAAGTTCGGGCATCGTGGAGCGAACCATCCGGTCAAAGATTTGAAAACGGGTAAAATCAGCATTACGTCCCAGAACCACGGTTTTGCCGTGGATCCGGACACCGTGCCGGACGACGTGGAAATAACGCTGGTCAATCTGAATGACAATACCGTGGAAGGCATCGCCCACAGGACGCTTCCCGTATTCAGCGTGCAATACCACCCGGAAGCGGCGCCCGGCCCCAGGGACCCCCAGTATCTGTTCCGGGATTTCAGGAAAATGATTGCGGCCAGCAAGCGGCAACATGCCCGCTGACGAATCCGCCCCCCTTCCTACGGACCAGAGCATTTTCCTCGCCTCGCTGGGAAAAATGCGTTATTTATGCCCGGAGCCCATGAATTGCGGCTCCGGGAGAGGTTTCTTTTATTTCATCAACCTCTCCCGCCAGCAAACAACCTGACACACCATATGAGCAAAATCGCATTAATCTCCGGCATCACGGGACAGGACGGTTCTTTTCTCGCAGAGTTCCTGATTGACAAAGGGTATGAAGTACACGGCATCCTGCGCCGGTCCTCCTCCTTCAACACGGGCCGCATCGAACACCTTTACCTGGACGAATGGGTGCGGGACATGAAGAAAAACCGCCTGATTAACCTCCACTACGGGGACATGACGGATTCCAGCTCACTCATCCGCATCATCCAGACCGTGCAGCCGGATGAAATCTACAATCTGGCAGCCCAGAGCCATGTGAAAGTCAGCTTTGACGTACCGGAATACACGGCGGAAACGGATGCCGTGGGAACCCTCCGCATGCTGGAAGCCGTCCGCATTCTGGGCATGGAAAAGAAATGCCGCATCTACCAGGCTTCCACGTCCGAGCTTTTCGGGCTGGTGCAGGAAGTCCCCCAGAAGGAAACCACGCCGTTTTATCCCCGTTCACCCTACGGCGTAGCCAAGCAATACGGATTCTGGATTACCAAGAATTACCGGGAATCTTACAATATGTTTGCCGTTAACGGCATCCTGTTCAACCACGAAAGCGAACGCCGCGGAGAAAACTTCGTTACCCGCAAAATCACGCTGGCGGCGGCACGCATTGCCCAGGGCATGCAGGACAAGCTTTACCTGGGCAACCTGAACGCCCTGCGCGACTGGGGTTACGCCAAGGATTACGTGGAATGCATGTGGCTGATTCTTCAACATGACACACCGGAGGATTTCGTCATCGCCACAGGGGAAATGCACACGGTCAGGGAATTCTGCACGCTGGCCTTCCGTGAGGCCGGAATAGAGCTGGAATGGGAGGGAGAAGGCGTGGAAGAACGCGGACGCGACAGGAAGACGGGCAATATTCTGGTGGAAGTGGACCCCAAATATTTCCGCCCTGCCGAAGTGGAACAGCTGTTAGGTAATCCGACAAAGGCCAAAACTCTTTTAGGCTGGAACCCGAGACAAACCAGTTT
>OLXR01000623.1_pt1 | contig 14092 bp, 16 predicted proteins | sample 1673941 | NCBI WGS metagenome assembly OLXR01 (sample SAMEA103958134, study PRJEB25191) | human gut metagenome
CCTGTTTACTATATCATCGCCTGTGCCGAGGCATCTTCAAACCTCGGCAGATATGACGGTATCCGTTTCGGTTACAAAACCGAGCATTACAACGGCACTCACGATATGGTCTGCCGTACCCGTTCGGAGGGATTCGGCGAAGAGGTTAAACGCAGAATCCTCCTCGGTACCTATGTGCTTTCCGCAGGTTACTATGACGCTTATTACAAAAAGGCTCAGAATCTTCGCGGCACTATCGTTAAGGCATTCAACAACGCATTTGAAAAGTGCGATGTAATCCTTGCTCCGACAGTTCCTATGACAGCATTTGAAAAGGGACACGCTGTAAGCGATCCGATTGAAACCTATCTTACGGATATCTGCACTGTACCTGTCAATATTGCAGGTCTGCCGGGTGTTTCGGTTCCGTGCGGATTCAACGCAAAGGGTATGCCGATTGGTATGCAGCTTATCGGCAAGAGCTTTGGCGAGGCTGAAATTCTTAATGCGGCATACAAATATCAGCAGGCTGCTGCTGAAAACTTTAAGGATACAAAGTGGGGTGTTAAGCTGTGAGTTACGAATTAGTTGCGGGTTTTGAAACCCATATTGAGCTTGCTACAAAGACAAAAATCTTCTGCGGCTGTACTACAAAATTCGGCGGTGCGCCAAACAGCCATTGCTGTCCCGTGTGTATCGGTCTGCCGGGAACACTTCCAAAGCTTAACCGTGAGGTAGTTCGCTATGCAATCCGTGCAGGTCTTGCAGTTCACGGTGAAATCGCAGAGATTTCAAAAATGGACAGAAAGAACTACTGCTATCCCGACCTTTCAAAGGCTTATCAGATCAGTCAGCTTTATGCTCCGCTCATTATAGGCGGTTATGTTGAGCTTTCAAACGGCAGAAAAATCCGTTTGCACCACATTCACATCGAAGAGGACGCAGGAAAGCTCATTCATCAGCACGGCGACACATATGTTGACTATAACCGTGGCGGTGTTCCTCTTATCGAAATCGTTTCAGAGCCTGACATTCGTTCAATTGACGAGGCAAGAGAGTATGTTGAAAAGCTTCAGCAGGTTATGCGTTACATCGGAATTTCCGACTGTAAGATGCAGGAGGGTTCTATCCGCTGTGATGTCAATGTATCGGTACGGCCGGAGGGCGCGACGGAATTTGGTACCCGTGTGGAGATGAAAAATGTGAACAGCTTCTCCGCTACGGTTCGTGCTATTGAGTACGAAGCCGCCCGCCAGATTGAGATTCTGGAAAACGGCGGGGAAATCCACCAAGAGACCCGCCGCTGGGATGACATCGCCGGGAAGAACATTCTGCTGCGCTCCAAGGAGGATGCCCAGGATTACCGCTATTTCCCCGAACCCGACCTCAAAACCATCTATGTGGAGGAGAGCCGGCTGGAGGAGCTGAAGGCGAGCATCCCCGAGCTGCCCAATGATAAGCTGCTGCGCCTGATGAAACAGTATAAACTGCCTTACTTTGATGCCAATTTGATGGCGGAAAACCCCGATAAGGCGGATTACTTTGAGGCGGTGGCGGCGCTGGGCAAGTGCCAGCCGAAGAATATCAGTAACTGGCTGCTGGGCGATATTACTCGCATTATCAATGAAAAAAACCTCATCCTTGCCGATACCAAGCTTTCCGCTGAGAAGCTGGCGGATATGCTGGCGATGATCGAAACGGGAGAGATCTCCACCACCGCTGGCAAGACGGTGCTGGAGGAGATCATCTTCAGCGATAAGACCGCGGCAGATGTGGTAGAGGAAAAGGGTCTGCGCCAAATGAACGATACCGGTGCGCTGGAGCAGGTCGTCAGTGATATTCTGGCAGCCAACCCCAAGGTGGTAGAGGACTACCGTGGCGGTAAGACCAATGCGCTGGGCTTCCTGGTGGGTCAGTGCATGAGAGCTTCCAAGGGCAAGGGCAACCCCAATATCCTGCGTGAGATGTTGGAAAAGGCACTGAACAGTTAAAAAACTTTACGGATACAAAAAGACGGACTGCAAGGTGTGCAGCCCGTCTTTTTTATCATCGGGAAGAGTTTAGGAGGAAGTCTTTTGCGCTTTGGCCATTTTGGGGATATCGCCGACGCCATCCAGTACAATGCTGGGGCGGTAGGCATAGGTGTTTAGTGTTTCTCGGGTGGAAACACCGGAAAGCACCAGTACTGTGGACATGCCGCTTTCCAAACCGGAGATCACATCGGTATCCATGCGGTCGCCGACCATAACTGCCTCGGCGGAGTGGCATTGCAGCATGCGCAGGCCGGTGCGCATCATCAGGGGGTTGGGTTTACCACAGAAATAAGCCTGCTTGCCGGTGGCCATTTCGATGGGAGCGACCAGTGCGCGGCAGGCGGGGGCGATGCCGTCCTCGATGGGGCCGGAGACATCAGAATTGGCACCGATAAGTTTAGCGCCGGTCATGACCAGGTTGGTCGCTTTTGTCAGAGTATCCAACGAATAGGAGCGACCCTCGCCGACTACAACATAATCGGGGTTAACATCATTCATTGTGATGCCGGCATCGTATAGGGCGTTCAGAAGCCCGGCCTCACCGATGGCGAAAACGGAGCATCCAGGGGCCTGCTCCCGAAGGAAGGCTGCTGTGGCCAAGGCGCTGGTGTAGAAATGTTCTTCCGGGACATCCAGCCCCATGCGGGCAAGTTTTTGATTCAGTTCCTTGGGGGTGTAGCCGCTGTTATTGGTTAGGAACAGATATTCCTTCTTTTCATCCTGCAGCCATTGGATAAATTCCCGTACGCCAGGCAGAATGCGGTTCCCGTAATAGATGACACCATCCATATCGCAGATGAAGCCTCTTTTCTGGTTAAAATCGAGTTTATTGCTCATAAGATGTGATCCTTCTTCCAATAGTATGGAATCATTATACCATTGGTTAGAGAGGAATTCCATCAACAAATTGCAAAATTTACGGCAAGAGAGGCATAAAGAAAACCGTAATTCTTGACAATAAGAAAAGCTGTGGTAGAATACAATTTGAGAACGAGACTCAAATTGCGGGAGAAAGAACCATGAAGAAACGCTTTGTTTTGATACTATTGGCTATTCTGTTATTGTCAGGGTGTGGACCTTTACAGGAGAAGACCGAGAAAATACAGATTGTAGCAACGATTTTTCCTCTGTATGATTTTGCCCGGGAGATAGCGGGAGAGGATGCCGAGGTAAAAATGCTGCTGAAGCCAGGCGCGGAGGTACACAGTTACGAGCCGACCCCGCAGGACATCATAGCGATACAAAACTGTGATGTGTTCCTCTACATTGGTGGGGAATCGGATGAATGGGTGCGAAATGTGCTTTCTTCGGTGGATACCAGCCGTATGCAGGTATTGACACTGATGGATTGTGTGGATGCAGCCGAGGAAGCCGAAAGCGGCTTTGCATGGAGCGGGGAGGATGGCCATGATCATGATCACGACGGGCATGACCATGGTGACGCAGAGTATGACGAGCATATCTGGACCTCCCCCAAGAATGCCATATTGATGGCGGAAGCCATCGGTAAAGCAATACAGGCAGCAGATAGGGGTAGCGCGGAGTATTATCAAACCCGTACTGAAGAATATACGGAAAAGCTGCGCGCATTAGATAGCGAGTTGACCAAAACGGTGAAGGAAGCAAAGCGTGATTTGCTCATTTTTGCGGACCGTTTTCCGTTCTTATACTTGGCGCGCGACTATGGGCTGGAGTATTATGCTGCCTACCCGGGCTGTTCCTCCGAGGCGGAGCCGAGCGCGGCCACAGTAGCGGCCATTATAGAAGAAGTAAAACAAAGCGGTGTGCTGGCTATCTTCTATATTGAGCTTTCCAACCGGCTGATGGCGGATACCATTGCGGAGGCAACTGGTGCTGAGGAATTGCTGCTTCATTCCTGCCAGAATGTTTCCAAAGAGGAATTCGAGAGGGGGGAGAGTTATCTCTCGCTGATGGAGCAGAATATTAAAATGCTGAAAATAGCACTGAACTAAAACAGAAATAAAAAGCCGACCCGGTATACAGTCGCTGAACCCTTGGTCGGCTTTTTATTTAGGCTCGCGGAGGGGAAGGATTCTGCAATTTCCAGCCTGCCGCCTGCTTTCGTCCACTGATGAAGCGACGATAAATTCCGTCCCGCTCCATCAAGTTCATCAGGTGCTCCTTATTGGACGATTTGTCCTTTATCTCTACCACGAGGATTTGATCGGCGTGGCGGAGGGCCTTTAGCCGGTGGGTAATCATAATGATGTTTTTTCGTGGGTCAGCTCTTTTTTATTCTCGGAGTCCACATTTGCCGCAGCCGCTGCGCCCGCACAGCAGTACACACTGTCCATCCGGAATGGTAAGGTCAATATTCTTCAAACTGCCTTCCGAACTGCCCAGATAGGCAAAGGATACATTCCGAAATTCAATCGTTGGGCTATCACCTTCCATATAAGCTAGGATATGAGAAGTGCTGCAAACAGAAAAAGCGCCAGCCAATCCTCAACACGCATTTGAATGTTGACAAGGCAGGTGCGGAGATTTAGATTCCCAATACCGCGTGTGACGAAAGCAATGGAGAGTTCATCTGCGGCCTTACTGGTAGCGATCAAAAGTGGCATATAGATGCAATTTACCGTCATGCCAGTGTGGATCTATTGAGTTGCCTTTTATTTGCTGGATAGTAGTTATACTGTCTAACAAATAAAGGGCAGTTTGTTTTGGCTCGCTAGTTTTATTGGCATACGGTTACATCGCTTGACAAGGGCACACAGCCCTTTGCCGTGTGCGATGGATAAGTAAAAGTCAAATTTTCCACTCAATCGAAACGTGTTCGTCGGTTGCGCGGATCTGTGAGATCAGGCCGTCGGCAACCTGCCGCCTGTCCTCAAAGTCAATTTCTTCCCATTGGTTGAGGTAGACCGACAGCCGCTCGATCTGCTCCGGGGACATGATTTCCGCCGACAGCGCCGCGATCTCTTTTGTCAAGGCTTGGCGGTGTGTGTCCAGCTCCTCGATTTTGCTGTTGGCATAGGACAGCAGCACCGCATTAGCCCCGGTCAAAGTATTCAGCAGCTTTTCAATCTCGTCCTCCACGCGGGCAAGCTCCATGTTCAGCGCGGTCAATTTGGGATTGACCGTTTCCCGCTTTGCCGTCAGCGTCTGGAACTCGGACAGCTTCTTGACCATCTCGCCGTACAGAAACCTTTCAAATTCCCGTGTGCGGAGCGTCCCGCAGCCGTCACAGCTTTTACTGTCAGCCCGCTTGGAGCAGCGGAGATATTGAACGCCTGTCGGATTGCCGACGCTCATAAGCGCGTACCCACAGCGGCCACACTTGACCTTTCCGGCAAGCCATGTGTTCTTTGCCTTGCGCCCGCCTTGGAATGTCTTGTTTGCCATGAGCTTCTTCCGGCAGCGCAGCCATGTATCAGACGATACCAGCCCCTCGCTGGGAGCCAGAACAAGTATCTGATCTTTCAGGTGCTTGTTTTTTCTTTCCTGTACGTCCCGGCCCTGATAGAGATAGCAGCCGTTTGTTCCGGCAAAATCCGTGGCTTCATTGACTACCACCGTACCCTGGCTTTTGAAGAACTCGTACATATCGAGGTCGGCCTGCGCGTAAATGGGATTTCTCAAAAGCTGGGAGATAAAGCCCCGTGTCATTTCCTTGCCGTAGATCAGGATACCCTCGTCGGCAAAGTAGCGGGCGATGTCCCCGAAAGAGGTTGCGGGCTGGGAGTACATTTCAAACATCAGCTTTGCAATATCTGCCGTTTCCGGGTCAGGCTTCATCATTTTTGTGCGGATGCCCTCAATGGTGGTCGGCTCCAGTTGGAAGCCGTAGGGGGCCGCACCGCTCATGTGAAAACCGTGCTGGCAGCGGGAATAGTAGGCATCGGTCACGCGCTTCTGGATGGTTTCACGTTCAAGCTGGGCGAATACAATGCAGATATTCAGCATGGCCCGCCCCATCGGGGTGGACGTGTCAAACTTTTCCGTAGAGGAAACAAACTCGACATTGTATTCCTGAAAAGTTTCCATCATGGTTGCGAAGTCCAGAATGGAACGGCTAATACGATCCAGCTTGTAGACCACCACGCGCTTGATCAGGCCCCGGCGAATATCGGCCATCAGCTCTTGGAACTTGGGCCTGTCGGTGTTCTTGCCGGAATAGCCCTTGTCGGTGTACTTGCGGAAGTTTCCCCCTCTCAATTCATACTTGCAGAACTCAATCTGGCTTTCAATGCTGATACTGTCCTTGCGGTCTACCGATTGTCTGCCGTAAATGGCATCTTCACGAATAATCATTTGGCGCTCCTTTCAGCGTAGGAACTACCAAACCTTACAACTATATTATACCTCTGGTAGCCCCGTATCACAAGGATGTCCCGCATTAGTGCATCTGCGCCCGGCCCGGCGCGTACTTGACGAATACCTCATAAAGACAGCTCTCGATTTCCCGCTTGCGCTTGTCCCGCGCCTTGGGGGATAATACCGGGGTCAGGTTTTCCACGGTGATGGATTTGCCCTGAAAAGACGCAGTTTTGACTTCCTTGTGATAGCCGACTCTTGCCTCCGTCATCTGAAAACCTCCTATAACAATCAGCGGTGTGAATAGATTTGATGGTTTCCCGTTGTCCGTGGGGAAACGTGAAAGGACGGCACAAAAGCGCCGTCCTTTGACCTTGCCCCACCTCTGGCCACGATGACCAGAAGCAGCGGGACAGTTGTTTTCCGTTTCAATCCACAAAAGAGGGAGCCGCCGCGCCGGAATGGTTTGGGCTGTCATAAGACAGAAAGGCCCGGTTTGACGGCTCCCTGTATGATCGTTGTGTGCCGTATTTGCCACGCATCCCCGGCACGGGGAGTATTCCAGACCGCCGATGGCTTCGGCTGCATAGCCCCACAGCACCGCTGCCCGTGGAGGGCTGGCGCATACCGCAGGGACTCCCCCTCAAGTCTGTGGGAGGGCGTGAGCAAGTTTCATTATCCTCCGCGCTGTCCTCGCGCCCGGTTTGCCAGCACCGGGTCAAAGGCTGCGTTGATCGCTCGGCCAGCTTGTCCATCACCTCCTGAACTGGCTGTCGTGGCGGCGCACCTTACGTCGCTATCACGCGGATTTCGTATCGGGAATACTGTCTATTCAGTTTTCAAGGCGAGGAAGAAAACTCCTCTCACCTATCAGGAGGTTTCGGGGGCAAATGTACTCCCTCTTACAGAGATTTTTTCAAAATATTTTTCATAGCGGCCAGCCCGCGCTCAATGGAGCAGCAGATGCGGCTCCGGCCAACGCCCTCGGCTGCCGCGATCTCGGCCTTGCTCATGCCGAGAAGATAGTGCTGGTACACACGCCGGGCCTGCGTGGGCGGGAGCTGGGTCAGCGCGTCATAGATGGCAAACATGGTTTCCCGCGCCTCAATGTACTCGTCCGGGGTCATGGGCTGGCGGAGCACGTCGGCCTCAAAGCCGGGATCGGTGTCCAGCGAGCACTCGCCATTTCTGCGCTTCTGCCGCTTGTAGCTGTCGCACAGGCGGCCTCCCATAGAGAGGGTGGCGGCGATCTCGTCCGAAACTTCCAGCATCACATTTTCGGTCATATAGGGGTAATACCGTTTCAGATTGATAGTCGTCATAATTGTCCTCCATTTCAAAAGGTGGTTGGTGAGTGCGGATTGAAATGGAGAACAGGCGGCCCGCGGCACCTTGGAGCCTCTGGCCACCGTGACCAGAAGCAGGGGCATATAAAAACGCCCGCACAGCATGACACTATGCGGACGCAAGCAAATGAATATCTTGTTACATGATGTTTAATTTCACTTTCAAAGCCGGACTGCTCCGATGGAGGAGCTACGCTTTTTTTAGCTGGTGCAGATCATGGGTACTGTGAAAAGCAAAAATGAACACGGCGGCATCCTCCTATGTGCCGCCGTACTCATGGCTTTATTTTGTAGGTAACAAGAGAAGCGGCGGCTCTGAAAATCGAGCCGCCGCTTCTTGGGCGCATGAAATTATGTCTGCGTTGCGACGGCTTTTTTTCTTTTGCCGTCGTCCGGCAGATTGTTCTGTTATTAAAGGGCTTATGTTCCTTGATATTCTGAAAACGATTTACAAGTGATTAGAAACGATACTACTGTGAAAATCAGCGTAAATATTACAATCCAAACAGGCATTTCACAGGAGAGCGGCAATAGGTTGACTAACTTATGTTCTGCGGTTCTCAATACCCATTGTGCTTTTGCAGACCAAATGGGGAATATGAACATCCACTCACCAAGTACACCGCCTAACTTCATCGGGAAATAGGGAAGGAAATAGAGCACACCGCTCATAATCAACGCTATGAGTGACTTCTTGCATAGAGCCGAACAGCAACAGGCCAGCACAGCAGTTCCAACAGCGGATAGCCAATAGAAAAGCATAACAACAAGGAAAAACTGCAAGTTGTTCATACGGATGGGGATTTGCGATTGATTTGACATAAACTGCGTTTGAATATCCGCATTCCAACCCTCGAACCCAGCAAAATAGGCTCCACAGGCTAAAAGGATGACCACACAAAATATAACTGCGCTGATGGCTGCAATTAAAAAAGCGGCGGTAAATTTTGCTTGTATCACCTTGCTCTTTCCATAACGAGTGGAGAGAATGACATTTGCCGCACCGCTACTGTACTCCTCAGAAAAGACAGGGGCCAACACGATCAGAAGAAAAATGGCAAATACTACATTCGAGTTAAACAGAATGTTAAAAGCAGTCTGCCAAGTATAATCAAAAGAAAAGACTAAAGGCGAATGAAAGGATAGGACTCCTGCATCAGCAACGCTGATATATCCATATTCTGAACGCTCACGGTCAGCCTGATCAGCAGCTCGAAAAATTGAGAAATTGTCATAAATGACAGGCCAGTTAAACGAATGTTCCCCATGAGCATCCCGCAAATCTACAAAGTCATCCAACACATGAGCAACGGCCTCGTCTGTCAATTCTCCTGCGTATTGCTCATAAACGGACTTGTTGTAAAGTGCCGCCGCACGCCCTGTTACTTCCACACCGTCAGCAGTTTCCACTGGAAAGGTGGGGGATGAGTTCATGCAACAGGAAAAAAACATAAATGAGGAGTACCCCAACAGGAGCAGACCACCAAGCAACAGGTATTTCCGGCGTATGAGCTTATCAAGCTCTAATTTTGTGAGCAACCGCATATTACGCCTCCTTTTGAAAATAGGTCAGATACACATCTTCCAAGGTTGACTTCCCCACAAGGCCAGCAACCGTATCAAAGGCCGCTATTTGCCCTTCTCGAAGCAAAATTATTTTTTCTGCGATCAGTTCAACATCAGAAACGATGTGAGTGGACAAAATAATAATACTGTGTTGGGCTAACGCTGACAAAAGATTTCGTAGCCGTACACGCTCCTGTGGATCTAAACCAGCAGTAGGCTCGTCCAGCAATAGGATTTGCGGATTACAAAGCAGGGTTTGAGCAATTCCAACACGACGAAGCATTCCCCCGGAAAAGCCCTTTAGCTTTTGCTCTGCATTCGAGGAAAGCCCTACGGCCTCCAACAGCTTATCGATCTCCGCCTTGGCCTGAGCCTCTGTCAGTCCTTTCAAAGCGGCAATATAAAGCAAATATCGTTTCGCGGTAAACTCAGGGTAAATTCCCAGGTCTTGCGGCATATAGCCCAGCATGGCACGATAGTGCTCCCCAAGTTTCGATACTGGCTCGTTGTCCAAAAGTATGCTGCCAGCAGTAGGCCGAAGAATACCAGCTATGATTTTTAGCAGAGTGGATTTTCCTGCCCCGTTTGGCCCCAGCAGTCCATAAAGGCCGGGTTCTAATTCCAGATTGACCCCACGCAGAGCGGAATATCGGTTATAATTCTTACTAATATCTTTGACTTTCAGTTTCATTTTGTTTTACCACTACTTTCTTTGTACTTGGCGAGAGCCTCATTATAGTGATACTCCAAATGGCGATAATAACGCTCCACAACAAAATAAATGAATAACAATACTACGAAGCAGATGAAAAAGCCAGCCCACCACGAAAGAATTGCTACTGTGGTGTCTGTAATATCGAACCACCTTATGATAGCAGATGGAATACCTGAATAGACCGACAGTACACCGCAGGTAATTGAGCTAAGAATGCCGGTTGCAATCAAACTAATCCGGATAGGCACACGATCCGAGGTGATTATAGTGTGTGCCATAGAAAAAACAACTGCCATAGCCAGACAAAGGCGCAATTCAACCAGACCGACCCCCTGACTGCCATTAAAACCGGGTAAATATCTCCGAACGCAAAATAGGAATATAAGCAATCCAAAAGTAAAGAAAACAGCCTTGAAAAAACGCAAGATCGCACCGAAATATTGTTTCATTTATTTCACCCCCAAAGCGTGTTTAATGCTTCCAGCATATTGGCGTGATACAATAATTTTTTCCTGATTATCCATAGTGAGCAAAAGTCTGGCCCCAATCTCTGGCCGAATTGATTTTGTTCGCCGTAGATTGATGATCGTTGTCTTAGATGTCCGAAAAAAAGAATGGTCTTTCAGATAGTCCTCCAACTCATATAATCGTCTATCTGTTTCGTACACCTGCTCCTCTGTATAAAGAAAAGTCTTTCTATCCACGGACTCAATATATAAAATATCTGCTAAACCAAGCTGGAATGTTTCTCCTTGCCGACGGCAAAGAAGTTTGGCATCAACTGTATTTAATGCGGATATGATTTTATTGACAAGCGGATCATCGGCCACACAGTTAATGATGACTTCGATTTCTTGAATATCTGGCCTGTCATTGATCCTAATTTTCAAGTTAAATCACCCCCTTATGGCTATTATATGGGAATTTTCGTGTTTTTCAATATTGTCAAACATGAGTTGCACTTTTAGGCTACTGAGATACAAAATGACAGAGATATGAAATTAAATAGTCGGCAGTATGAAAACAAAAGTCGTTCAAATACTATGACCTGAAATGTAAAATTACATTAGGTGATATTATGAAGATAGAGCGAGATGAACGACGATTTGATTTCCACGATATAGGGCTTGCCATCAAGCGAGCCCGTGAAGCCAGCGGCATGACACAGGAGCAACTGGCTTATATTGTTGACCGCGACCCACGCACCATCATGTATCACGAAAACGATGGACAACATCCGAGCCTAAATGCCTTTTACCAAATGGTGACGATGTTCGGCATCTCCGTGGACGAATACTTTTATCCCAACATGAGTGCCGATGAAGCTACAAAGAAGCGGATCAATATTCAGCTTAATTCTCTCAACGAAAGCGAGCTGCGGCTCGTCGAGGGAATTATCAACGCGATCATAGAAAACCGTAGAACGGAGGGAGCGTAAGAAACGGCGCTGCCTCCGTTTTTCGCGGGGGTTTCGGGAGATCGCGTTAGCGGCAAGCAAGGCAAGTGTATTGACACTTGCAATTTCCGCGCTGCGGAAATGCTTGTTGGGGTGCCCCCAAACCCGCTGGACTTCTGGCCATCGTGACCAGAAGAAATGTTGTCTGCGTCGCCGTCCCTAACGGGCCTGCTCCTTATTGCGCTGGTTGTCCGTCAGCCCGCGCAGGTGATCCACGCTGCCCTTAACCGCCACCAGCTCCCGCATATCCTGCTGGGCCTTGCGGTATTCCAAATAAAGAGCTTTTTTCCGCGCTGCCAGTTGGCGGCGTTTTTCTTTTAGTACGTCCATTTTGGGGAGCTTCTCGCCACCCAGCAACTCGGCCATTGTCGCCTTGGCCGCCCGATAGTCGGCCAGTTCCGCCTCATGCTCGGCAAGATATTTCCGGCTGTACTTGGCGGCCTTGTACCCATCGAACGCGGGGCGGGTCTTGGCGTACTGCACCACGGCGGCCATCAGATCGGACACATGGGAAAGCTCCGCCTCGGTCTGCTGAATGTCCCCGGCCAGCGTGTGAAACTGCTCTGTGGCAGCGTCGGTCTTTGCGGCCAGATCGTCATATTCAAAGAGCTGGTGCTCTTTCAGATATTGCAGCGCGGCAGCCATCTGTTTGAGGTTATACACCTTGGCCCAGCGTTCATAGGCGGGGCCTTTGCCCTGACGCATCCGCTCCTGAATGTCGATCAGCAGATTGACACGGCGGGGCGCAGGCGTTCTCCGTGCCGGGGCCGTTCGTGTGGGAGCCTTGCCGTCAATGACGGCCTGCACGTCCTCGGGGCCGTAGCCGTCCCCCAGCGTGGCCGCCCGGAAACGGGCCGCCCGCTGTTGCCCTGGCACAAGGAATGAGATCACACCGCCGCGCCCGCGCTTAACCTGTATGCCTGCCGTTTCCATACGCCGGAGAAAATCTGCGAAGTCCACGGGGCGCTCCGTCAGGGCTGTGTCAATGGCAAAACGGATCTGTTCTTTCTGTGAGAGCTTTTGATTTTCCCCCAGCCATTGACCGTAGTGCAGATACCGCCCCTTGCTGTGAAACTTGGGATTTGCAATCACGGACAGATCGTGCTCCAGACATACCCGGTCAGACAGCCGCCGCAGGGCGAACGAGGAGCCGATGAAGTTGCGGAACTTCCGGGAGCGGACATAGGCGGTGGAATTGTAGTAGATGTGATTATGAATATGCTCTTTGTCTATATGGGTACAGACGAAGAATTGATACTTGCCCTTTGTCCAGCGCATCGCCGTTTCATAGCCGATGCGGTTGGCCTCCTCCGCCGTCACCTCACCGTGAGGGAACGCCTGCCGGATCTGGTAGCACAACGCCCCGTGTCCGGCCATGCGGTCAGTTTCGCCCTGATACTGATTTTTGACCAGCATGAACTCGGCGTGTGCCGTGGCCGGATCGCAGAGGTAGGAGGAAACGGCCCCCAGCTTCTCCGGGTTCAGGCCATAGTCAAAGCGGTCTTTCAGGCTTTGCAGGGCCGTCCGCTTATCGGCCCGCTTGTGGGATTTGAGGTAGGTTGTGGCCGTAGGCAGCCCTCCTTTCCATACGACAAACGGCGGCTGGGATCAGCCGCCGTTTTCTGCATCTTCTGGCCACCGTGACCAGAACTCAGCCCGTGATGAAGCCCCGCAGGGAGCCGTTTAGCTCGTCCAGCTTGGCAAGCAGCCATCCGGCCAGCGCAGGCAGGCCAAAGGGCGAAATAGCAAACGCCATCAGCAGCCCCGCGATCCCCGTGGAAATGTCTTTCTCCACAAACAGCATCAGGACACTCAGCAGCCCCAGCACCGATGCGAGGATGGAGAGCAAACCAGCGGAAAGACTCAGCAGGAACGAGAGCACGGCCACAAGCAGGGTCAGCACCAGCACAAAGGGAGCGGCAAGGATTTTGAATATGATCCGCATAGGGGGTTCCTCCTTTTTCCTGTATATGTCTATTATAACTCTGAAAAAATCGGCACTCAAGGATGTCCCGGCCCTCCGCACTTCTGGTCACGATGACCAGAGGTGCGGACAGCCGGGGAACGGCGCGGGGCCGTTCCCCCCTGTGTCACATCGTTACAATGGCGGAGAGCTGGGCCAGCAAATCAGACAGCGGCCCCCACAGATCGGCATAGTCCTTTTGCAGACGCTTCAGCTCGTCCGGGTACAAGCCGCCATAGCTGTTGGCATGGATGGCCGCCTGATTGAGATTGTTTGCACAGCGCCGCTGGAGCGACACAAGCTCCTTGACGGGTTCAAGGTCAACGTGGAGCACATAGCCGCCCAGCGCCATTTTTCGGATATAGGCGCTCATGTTGCGGATGCCCGCCTCGGCCATGCGCTCCCGAATGACCTCCAGCTCGTCAGGCCGTACCCACACATAGATGGGGACGCTGCGGACGCGCTTCTTTGTCAACGCTCCTCACGCTCCCGGCTGCGGCGCTTGGGCGGATGTTCCCGTACCTTGTCCAGTGGCTTATCCTCCGGGGGCGGCACAGGCAGATTGTTGATGATGCCGTCAATCTGATTATAGTTCTGCTCCATAGAAAGCTCGGCGTTCTTGTTGGGATTGCGTTCCTGATCCATAAATGTCCTCCTATCTGTCGCCCCGGTCAGGGGCATTTTTCTTTGGGGCAGCTTGGCCCCGGTCAGCCTCGGCCTGCTTTGCGGCGGTTTTCATCTGTTCCCGGATCGAAC